>ERZ1106969.50-NODE-50-length-138370-cov-29.422796_pt1 | contig 138370 bp, 135 predicted proteins | sample MGYA00403685_ERZ1106969 | MGnify/ENA primary metagenome ERZ1106969 (study PRJEB35170, sample SAMEA104062416) | human gut metagenome | biome: human gut; feature: human-associated habitat; material: faeces | place: Denmark | collected 2012-05-18 ...
CACACCTACAGGAACCTCCCCCGGAGCTTCCTTTCGGATGCATGGCAAGTTACGATTTTATTACTTCTATCATAACACAACCGCATGTTCGCCGCTATGGGAAATACAAAAATTAAGCATTTTGTAAGCAGTGGCATAATAAGGAATGTCCGCTCCATATTTTATATGGAGAAATCCTGCGCGAGAGCAGGCTGGGCGGGAGAAAAAGCATGAGAGCTGGAAAAAGGATCTTTTGCGGGATCATGGCCGGGATCCTGGTGATGATGGGACCGGTAAACGGATATGCGGGGGCAGGAAACAGCAAAATAGCGGAGAGTGGACGGATCACAGCGGAAACTGCGGCGGGAGCCGATCCCGGCCCGGAGATCACAGCCCCGTCCGCGATCCTCATGGAGGCGTCCACAGGGACCGTGATCTGTGAGAAGAACGCGGATGAGCCGAGAAACCCGGCGAGTGTCACGAAGATCATGACGCTGATCCTGATCTTCGATGCCCTGCAGTCCGGGAAGATCCACCTGACGGATGAGGTGGTGACGAGTGCCCACGCGAAATCCATGGGCGGATCGCAGGTGTTTCTGGAGGAAGGAGAGATCCAGACGGTGGAGACACTGATCAAGTGCATCGTCATCGCATCGGGGAACGACGCGTCGGTGGCGATGGCGGAGTTTGTCGGCGGAGATGAGGGGACATTTGTGAAGATGATGAATGAGCGGGCGAAAGGACTGGGGATGGAGCACACAAAATTCATCGACTGCTGCGGACTCACAAATTCCCCGGAACATGTGACGACTGCGCGGGACATTGCGCTGATGTCACGGGAACTCATCACAAAATATCCGCAGATCACGAACTACACGACGATCTGGATGGAGAACATCACCCATGTGACCAAACAGGGATCGAAGGAGTTCGGCCTCTCCAACACGAATAAGCTTTTAAAGATGGCGACGAACTTTGAGGTGACCGGTCTAAAGACGGGGTCCACGAGCATCGCGAAATACTGTCTCTCTGCCACGGCGAAGAAGGACGGTGTGGAGCTCATCGCCGCGATCATGGCAGCGCCGGATTACAAGGCACGATTTAAAGATGCGGTGACGCTCTTAAATTATGGATATGGGAACTGCAGGCTCTATAAGGACGAGACGCCGCCGGAGCTTCCGAAGCTCCCGGTCAACGGCGGAAAAGAACCGGAAGTGGAACTTTCCTACGGGGAACCTTTTACATATCTCGGGCTCCACGGCGAGGATTTTTCCGGCATGGAGCGGGAACTGACGCTGGAGGAAGACGTAAACGCCCCGGTAAAGGCGGGGGACCGGCTTGGAACCTTAAGTTACCGCCTGAACGGGGAAGAAGTCGGAAATGTCCCTGTCATAGCGGCACAGGATGTGGACACTGCCGGATTTGCTGATTATATGAAGTGGATGACAGGGTGGTGGAGAATGAAAGGTGAAGAAGCTGGTGGTACTTTTCACAGGTAGAAATTTTCGGGATTGAAAATTCAATCTGGCGGTTCCATTTTCCGGAAAAATATTGTATGATGGTAACTATTCAGCAGATCGGTGCATTTACTGCACGGACTGTAAAAAACGATAAAGACACTGCGTGCCTGAAACGCGTACTCGCCCGAAGTTGAAGATTGGCGCAGGCAGCTGCGCCCGGAGCGAGAATGTGTCAAGGCACATTTTTTTTATAACTGAGGAAGAAAAATGGCGGACAGACAGGAGAATAAAAAGACTGTGGTCGTGGTGGATGACGAACCGATCATCCGGATGGACCTCGGTCAGATGCTGGAAGAGTTAAATTATGAGGTAGTAGCGGAGGGCGCGGACGGATTTGACGCGGTGGAACTCTGCAGAAAGAAGAACCCGGATGTGGTCCTCCTGGACCTTGAGATGCCGGTATTTGACGGAATGACAGCGGCGGAGACGATCATCAATGAGAACCTCGCAGGCTGCGTTGTGATCTGCACCGCTTTTGCAGATGAAGACTTTCTGGAACAGGCCGGACGGATCGGAGTGTCCGGTTATATCGTGAAGCCGGTCGAAGCGAGAAATCTGCGGCCGACGATCGAGATGGCGTATGCGCAGGGAAGACGGCTTGCGAAACAGAAGCTGGCGATCGGTGAGGCGAACAGAAGACTGGAGGAGAACCGTGTGATCGAACGGGCAAAAGGTCTTCTGGCGAGATCAAAACATATCTCTGAAATGGATGCGTACCGGAAAATGCAGAAGACAGCCATGGAAAAGCGTGCACCGTTAGTTTCCGTGGCCCGTGCGATCATCCGCGTGGAATCCCAGAGGGACGAGGCAAATCAGGCGAAGAAGTGGCTGATGAGGGAGCGCCGGATGACGGAGCAGGAGGCGTACCGTTACCTCGTAAAGGGAGCGGAAAAGGCCGGGCTTACGGTTTCCGCCTTTGCAAAGCAGCTCCTGGAAGAGGAGGCGTAGCATGACAAAAGAAGAACTCATGAAACGCACCGGTCTCTCGGAGGAGAATGCGGAGATTTTAAAACGGACGGAACAGATGCTGCCGATGATGGCGGAGCTTGCGGGGGCCGATCTGTTTATCGACTGTATGGACAAAACGGATGGGATTATGTTTGTCGCAGCCCAGGCAGGACCGAAATATATGCCATCAGCCTATCAGAAAAGTGTTGTCGGATGTGCAGCTGAGCAAAAGGACGAACCGGCGGTTTACCGGGCGCTCGAGACGAGAACTCCTGTACGGGATATCAAAGCAGTGACTCAGGAGGAAAATATGGTGCGCCAGGATGCAGTCCCGATCCAGGGCGAGGATGGAAGCGTCATCGGGATCCTGATCGGCGAGCGGGACATCAGCAAAGAGATCCGGAGAGAACAGAAATACGAGGCGATGGCGAGACAGCCGGTGGCGTTTGGTTCGGTCGCGTCGAGGACTGAGAGTACCGCAGTGCGGAATGCGAGACGGGAAGTCCATCACCGGGTAAAAAATCATCTTCAGCTCATCGCCAGCATCATGAACATCCAGGCGAGAAAGTCGGAGAGTGAGGAAGTGAAGCAGGCGTTCCGGGAAAACATCGCAAGAGTCCAGAGCATCGCCTCCATCAACGAGATCCTCACGGCAAATGATGAGGGACCGGCGCCTCTGATGCCGTTTCTCGAGAAGTTAAAGAACCAGTTCCTGCTCCTATATGGGGCAGAATATCCCATTGATCTGAAACTTTCCGGCGATGATCTGACTGTTTCCCAGGATCAGGCAACGGACGTTGCGCTCGTGGTGAATGAGCTTGTTTCAAATGCGTACAAACACGCGTTTAAGGGAAGAGAAAACGGGGAAATCCGCGTGATCTTAAAGAACGGAGAACGGTACGCATCCGTGACGGTCCAGGACAACGGGACTGGAACGGAAGAGATCCGGAATGAGGGAAATTTCGGTATGATGCTGGTACAGATGACCGTGAAGGACAAATTAAAGGGAAAAGTCTATGTGGAGAGTGGAGAGAACGGAACCTCCGTCACCTTCGATTTTCTGATTGACAAATCCACGGAGACTGGAATATAATAGACGAAGAAATTGAATATTTCACCGCACAACAGGGTACGGTGCAACAGCGATAAGGCTCAGAGCAGGAATTTATTTCTGCTCTGGGTCTTTTGTTCTTTTCTGGGAAAATTTCGGTGAACGGAGGTGAGAATCCTGGAACATTCAAAAATGTTGAGCGTTGGGATCGATATCGGGACATCGACATCGCAGGTGATCTTCAGCCACCTGACGATCGAAAATACAGCGGGATACTTCTCGGTTCCTTCTGTGGAGATTGTGGGAAAGGAGATCATCTATAAGAGTCCGGTTTACCGGACACCGCTTCTGGACAGATCCTTGATCGACGGAGTTGCGTTAAAGAAGATCCTCGAAAAAGAGTATCAGAGCGCGGGCGTTGTCCCGGCACAGGTGGAGACGGGAGCCGCCATCATTACCGGTGAATCGGCGAGAAAAGAGAATGCCTCCATGGTCCTTGATGAGCTCAGTGTGTTTGCCGGAGATTTCGTCGTATCGACGGCGGGTCCTGATCTGGAATCCGTGATTGCGGGACAGGGAAGCGGCGCCTGGAAATATTCGGAGGACAACGGCGTTGTCGTTGTGAACCTGGATATTGGCGGCGGAACCACGAACGTGGTCCTCTTTGACGGAGGTGTGATCGGGACGAGAGGCTGCATGGATATCGGCGGCCGTCAGGTGACTGTGGATGAACATGGACGAATCACTTATGTGAGCCCAAGTGCCGCGGCAATCGCAAAAGCGCTGAGACTTTCGATCAATGAGGGTGACCCGGCAGATGAGGCGGTCCTCTCGAGACTCTGTGATGGAATGGCGGAAGTCCTCGAGGAAATGCTCGGGGCGGCGGAACCCACAGAGCTTTTAGAAGAAGTCCGGACAGCGGGTTCCTCAACATTTGAGATCCCCGCAGAACGTCCGATCCGGTACATCTGTTTTTCAGGCGGTGTGGCGGAATGCATCTACCATCCGGGAATGGATGTATTTGCATACGGGGATATCGGGATCCTCTTAGCAGATGCCATCCGGCAGAGCCGCCTGTTCTCAAAATTCCATGTGATCAGCGCGCAGGAGACGATCCGGGCCACAGTGATCGGAGCGGGAACTTACACGACGACGATCTCCGGAAGCACCATCGCTTATGCGGACGGGCTGTTCCCGATGAAGAATATTCCGGTACTCAAACTTTCGGAAACAGAGGAAAACGACTGCTGGCTGGGAAAGAGCGAAGGACTGAAAGAAAAGATCCTCTGGTTCTTAAAACAGAGTGACAGCTCGAAGATCGTTCTCGCCGTGAACGGAAAGAAAAATCCGGGTTACACGGAATTAAAGACGTTCGCCGCCGCTCTGGGAGATGGAATGCATGCGACGATCCCGACCGGGGAACCGCTTCTTTTTGTTGTCAGGGAGGACATGGCAAAGGCGCTGGGACAGCTTTTGAGACAGAGGTTTTTAAAAGAAAGAAATATTGTGGTGATCGACGAGATCCGCGTGGAGGACAACAACTTCGTGGATTTCGGAAAGCCGGTGATGAACGGTCTTGTCATCCCGGTAGTTGTAAAGACATTATTATTTGGGTAAAAGGAGGAGAGGAAAAAGGAACATGGGATACCATACGATACTTTCCGGACAACGCTTTACCTTTGATTCTGTAAAAGAAGTGATGGCGAAAGCCGGGGAACATAAATCCGGAGATGTCCTGGCCGGTGTGGCGGCCGCATCTGATATCGAACGCATCGCAGCGAAGGATGTTCTCGCAGGAATGACGTTGAGAGAACTCTACGAGAATCCGGCGGCGCCCTACGAGGAAGATGAGGTCACAAGGATCAACATCGACGGATTGAACAGGAAAATATTTGGCGAGATCGCCGGATGGACGGTCAGCGACCTCAGGGAATGGCTCCTCTCCTATGAGGCGGACAATGAGGCGATCCACCGGATCTCCCGGGGACTGACCGCGGAGATGGTTGCTTCCGTCTGTAAGCTCATGACGAATCTGGACCTGATCTACGCGGCACAGAAGATCCGCGTGACGGCTCACTGCAATACCACCGTCGGAGAGCGTGACATCATGGGAACAAGACTTCAGCCGAACCATACGACCGATAATGTCGAAGGGATCACGGCATCCTTATTTGAGGGACTTTCCTACGGATGTGGAGATGTCCTGATCGGACTGAACCCGGTCAATGATACCGTGTCGAGTCTCGCGGAGGTATTAAAGCGGTTTGACGAGGTCAAACACCAGTTTGACATTCCGACGCAGATCTGTGTACTGGGACATATCACCACCCAGATCGAGGCGGTCAAACAGGGAGCGCCGTGTGACATGATCTTCCAGTCCATCGCGGGCAGCGAGAAAGGAAACCGGGCGTTCGGTTTCTCCGCGGAGACTGTGGATGAGGCGCAGGAGCTGATGAGGACGCAGGGTACGGCGGCAGGACCGAATGTTCTCTATTTCGAGACAGGACAGGGAAGTGAACTTTCCTCGAACGCCCACTGGGGAGCGGATCAGGTGACGATGGAGGCGAGATGTTACGCGTTCGCAAGAAAATATCACCCGTTCATGGTCAATACAGTCGTCGGCTTCATCGGACCGGAGTACTTATATGATTCCAAACAGGTCATAAGGGCAGGACTTGAAGACCACTTCATGGCGAAGCTCTCCGGAATCCCGATGGGATGTGACTGCTGCTACACAAACCATATGATGGCAGATCAGAACGACATCGAGAACCTGTCCCTGCTCTTGGGGGCAGCGGGAGTCAATTACATCCTTGGCGTTCCGACCAGCGACGACATCATGTTAAACTATCAGACAAATGCCTACCATGACATCGGAACGATCCGTGAGATCCTGGGGAAACATCCGATCCCGGCATTCGAGCGGTGGCTTGAGAAGATGGGGATCATGGAAAACGGAAGACTTACAAAGTACGCGGGAGATCCGACGATCTTCATGAAGAAAGGGCGGTGATCGGAGTGCTGAGTAAAGAAGAGATCGACCGGATCGCGGAAGAGATCCTGGCCGGGTTTCAGGCGGGAAAGGAAGAGCGAACGTCCGCTCCCAAAACAAAAAAAGAAATTCCGGGGCTCTCCGGAGTCGCTGATGTGAAGGCGGAAGCTTCCGTGAGAGAAAACAGAAGAAAACAGGAACAGGAGATCCTCGAGGCTGCCGCCGGAAGTGTTCCGAAGGCGGAAACAACGGCGAAAGAGTCAGAAAGCGGAGAGGATGAGTTGAAGGAAAAGGACTGGCGGGCGCCTCTCATCGATAGCCCGCAGGATCCGGATGCCCTGCAGAGGATGATGGCGAAGACGACGGCTCGAATTGGAGTCGGAAGATGTGGTCCGAGATTAAAGACCCAGACGCTTTTAAAGCTTCGCGCCGACCACGCGGCTGCGCGGGATGCGGTCATGATGGATGTCAGCGAGGAACTTGTCTCGGAACTGGGACTTTTCCCGGTAAAGACACTCTGCGAGGACAAAAACGTATTCCTCACGAGACCGGATCTCGGAAGAGATTTCTCTGAGGAGACAAAGAAGGCAATCTCCGAACACTGTGTCCATGATATCGATGTCCAGATCATCGTGAGTGACGGACTTTCTTCCTCCTCCATCGAGGCGAATGCGCCGAAGATCCTGCCGATCGTGATGGAAGGACTAAAAGAGAAAGGGATCAGTACGGGAACGCCGATCTTCGTAAAATTCGGAAGAGTCGCTGCCCAGGACCAGATCTCAGAGCTTCTTAACGCAAAGATCGTCTGCTCCTTTATCGGAGAACGGCCGGGTCTCGCAACGGCGGAGAGCATGAGCGCCTACATTTCCTATATGGCGACAGTCGGAATGCCGGAGGCGAGAAGAACCGTTGTTTCCAATATCCACAAAAACGGAGTCCCGGCGGTCGAAGCGGGAGCTTACATCGTTGATCTTTTAGCTCTGATCCTGGAGAAAAAGGCCAGCGGTGTTGACCTGAAAAAATAGGAGGCAGCATGGCAGGAAAACAGCTGAACACAAAGATCCTGGCAGTGCGGATCATCCCGAATGCGGATCCGATGCTCTTAAAGAACCTGGATGTCCGTCCTGGGGATAAGAGTCTCGGAATCTTCACCACCGACTGCGACGATGTGTCCTACACGGCGGTGGATGAAGCGACAAAGAAGGCAGATGTCCATGTGGCCTACGCGAAGAGCATGTACGCGGGTTCTGGAAATGCCAGCACGGCACTTGCGGGAGAGTTTATCGGGATCCTTTCCGGACCGGATCCGGAGGAAGTGAGAAGCGGACTTCAGGCGGCATTCTCCCTGATCGAGAACGACGCGCACTTTTATGAGGCGAATGAAACGGGAACGGTAGTCTACTTTGCCCACTGTATTTCCCGGACAGGAAGCTACCTTTCCAGTCAGGCGGGAGTCCCGGAGGGAACACCGATGGCGTATCTGATCGCACCGCCGTTGGAAGCTTCCGTGGGACTCGATGCAGCGTTGAAGGCGGCGGATGTGGAGCTTTCCCTCTACTACGGACCGCCCACGGAGACAAACTTTGCAGGCGGACTTCTGACGGGAACTCAGGCATCCTGTCAGGCGGCATGCGATGCCTTCGCAGATGCGGTCTGCCGGATCGCTGAGGATCCGTTGGCATATTAGAAAATGAGATAGAACTACAGAACAGAAAGGAGTGGTCAGATCGTGAATATTGATCGTGATCTGCAGTCGATCCAGGAGGTCAGAGACCTGGTCGCAAAAGCAAAAGAGGCAGAAAAAACACTCTGCACATTTCCGCAGGAAAAATTAGATGCCATCTGTGCTTCCATCGCTTCCGCATGTATGGAGCATGCGGAGGAGCTGGCGAAGATGGCGGTCCAGGAGACCGGATTTGGAAAATGGGAGGACAAGGTATTAAAGAACAAGCTCGGCAGCGCAATTACCTGGGAGTCCGTAAAGAACATGAAGACGGTCGGAGTCTTAAGGGAGAATGAGGAGACAAAGGTGACCGAGATCGGCGTTCCGATGGGCGTTGTAGCGGCACTGATCCCGTCCACAAACCCGACTTCCACCGTCATGTACAAGAGCATCATTTCCATCAAAGCTGGAAATGCCATCGTGATCAGCCCGCATCCGGGAGCAAAAAACTGTATCACAGCTACATATAAGATCGTGAAAGAGGCGGCGGAACGCGCGGGTGCTCCGGAGGGAACCGTCAACTGTGTGAGCCTCACAACTGTCCAGGCGACGGATGCTCTCTTAAAGCATCCGGATGTAAGCATCATCCTTGCCACAGGCGGCGAAGCGATGGTCCATGCGGCGTATTCTTCCGGAAATCCGGCGCTCGGCGTTGGTCCTGGAAATGGTCCGTCCTATATCGAAAAGAGTGCGGACATCCCGATGGCGGTAAAACGGATCATGGATTCGAAGACCTTTGACAACGGAACGATCTGTGCATCCGAACAGTCCATCGTCACAGAGACTGAGATCGCAGAGAAGGTAAAAGAGGAATTAAAGAAACAGGGCGGCTATTTCCTGACGAAAGAGCAGTCAGACAAGCTTTCCGGATTTCTTCTCAGAGCGAACGGAACGATGAATCCGAAGATCGTCGGAAGAACGGCACTGAAAATTGCTGAGATGGCTGGGATCACGGTCCCGGCGGGAACAAAACTTCTCGTGTCCGAACAGGATCCGATGAATGTCAGCAAGAAGAATCCGTACTCCAGAGAAAAGCTCTGCCCGGTCATCGCATTCTTCACGGTAGACGGCTGGGAGGCCGCATGTGAGCTCAGCATCCGCATCCTTCAGAATGAGGGCGCAGGTCATACCATGACACTCCACACAAAAAATAAGGATGTTGTCCGTGAGTTCGCCTTAAGAAAACCGGTATCGAGGATCCTTGTCAACACCCCGGGTGCGCTCGGCGGAGTCGGAGCGAGCACAGGTCTTGCACCGGCCCTGACGCTTGGCTGCGGAGCAGTCGGCGGAAGTGCAACTTCCGATAACATCACCCCGATGAATCTCATCAACATCCGCCGTGTGGCATGGGGACTCTGCGAACTGGAGGATCTGAGAAAAGGAAGTCCGGTCCCGAAGGATGAGCCGTCCTGCGAATGCGGTACCAAAACAGATCTCACCCCGGAGGATATCGAGGCGATCACACGTGAGATCATGAAACGACTCGGAGCAGGACTCGGAAAATAATCAAAAAACAAGAAAGAATATATAATTTAAACTATTAGAACAGATAAAACAGGAGGAAATCGATTATGGCAGCATTATTAGCACTTGGAATGGTAGAGACAAAAGGTTTAGTAGGATCCATCGAAGCAGCCGATGCAATGGTAAAGGCAGCAAACGTTACTCTGATCGGTAAAGTACATGTCGGCGGCGGACTTGTGACCGTTATGGTGCGCGGCGATGTCGGAGCAGTCAAGGCAGCGACAGACGCAGGCGCAGCAGCAGCGGGCCGTGTAGGGGAACTCGTATCTGTACACGTTATCCCGCGTCCGCATGCAGAGGTTGAGTCCATTCTTCCGAAGCTTGGGGAATGATCATCTCAGAAGATCTAAGACATGTCACAGCCTGAAAAAGGCTGCGTGAAAGATATCAGGAGGAAACGAACATGGCATCATTACAGGCACTTGGAATGATCGAAACAAAAGGACTTGTCGGCGCGATCGAGGCGGCCGACGCGATGGTAAAGGCAGCAGATGTTACGCTGATCGGCAAAGAGCATATCGGCGGCGGACTCGTGACCGTTATGGTACGCGGTGATGTCGCAGCAGTCAAGGCAGCGACAGACGCAGGAGCGGCAGCAGCAGGAAAAGTCGGAAATCTCGTTTCCGTACACGTTATCCCGCGTCCGCACGGCGAAGTGGAATCCATTCTTCCGCACGTGAGCGTAGTCACAGAGTAAACAAAAGTAAAGGAAACAGCGCATGAAAGTACTGACAGAAATGGAGCTTCGGGCAAAGTGGAAAACCCCGGAGGACGGAGTCTACCATGTGGAAGCCGGGACATTTGTCACGCCGATGGCAAAAGACTTTCTGCGGGAAAAGGGGGTGTCCATGGTCATTGACACGGAGGAGAAGAAGTCCATGACCAGGACGCCGGTAAAAAAACAGGGAGACCATACCTATATCGATGCAAAAACAGGAGAGGGATACCGGGAGAAACCGGAGAACATGACTCATCTTCGCGGGAATCTTCTTGTGATGAAGACCCATCCCCGGATCGCTTTCCGGGGAAAGGTGGATACGATCCAGGCGAAAGTCCTTCTTCTGATGGCGGAGTACCGGAATGAACCCGGGCTATATAAAGACCTCGCCGATATTTTAAACGGTCTGAGGGAAGTCCTGGGATCAGAAGTAAAGGAAGAGGAGATCGCGGGATTTTCTCTCTTCGGCCTGGATGAGAAGGAGATCCATCGGATGTCCCACCAGGTAAGAGAGACATTTGGGATGGATCATCCGATCCCGGACGCATCGATGGGAAAAACGGCCCTGGAACTGAACCTTTTGCGGGCAGAGATCCGGGAAGTGGAGCTTGCGGCGGCAAATGCGTTTGAAGACGAAGAAAACGACTATGGGATCATAAAGGCGTTAAACCGGTTGAGCAGCGGAGTCTATGTTGTGTTCTGCCGCCTGCTTTCCGGCTATTACGACAGGATGGAGGAATAACGTGGACAGAGAACAGATTCAGGAGATCATCTTCCGCGTATTGTCCGAATTCGGAAACTGGATGCCGGGACGGGAACCGGAACTGGAATTTCCCGTTGAGGTATCCGCAAAACATGTACATCTGACGGATAAAGCAGTGGAAGTGCTGTTCGGCAAGGGAAAAAAGCTGACGCCAAAGCGCCCGCTCTCCCAGCCGGGACAGTTCCTGAGTGAGGAGCGTGTAACTCTCGTCACTCCAAAAGGAAGGATCGAAAATGTGGCAGTCCTGGGACCGGAGCGCCCCTATGTGCAGGTGGAACTCTCGGCAACGGATGCCAGAACACTCGGTGTTAAGGCCCCGCTCAAAATGTCCGGGGATTTAAACGGAGCCGGGGATGTCTATATCATTGGACCGGAAGGCGTCTACGACGCAAAAGGAAGTGCGATCGTGGCACAGGCCCATATTCATCTCACACCGGATGACGCAGCGAAAGCAGGCGTTTCCGATGGACAGAGAGTATCGGTGACGATCCGCGGGGAGCGTCCGGCAACTTTTGAAAATGTGATCTGCAGAGTCAGCTCCACAGCGGGACTTGCGATGCACATTGATTATGATGAGGCGAACGCGTGCATGCTTCCAAAGAATGCGACTGCGAAAATGCGCCTTCAGACACCGTGCTGCAGCCTGGAAAATACTCCGGCAAAGCCGCACGCGGAGGAAAAGATCGAACAGAAACCGGCTGTGAAGACGGAGCCGGAGAAAGAAAAGATTCCATGTGATGAGCCGGTAAAAAAGCCGGAGACGGTATTTAACGGAAAGCTGATCACGGAAGCAATCGCGAAAGAACTGACTGCACAGAAAGGCGGCACGCTGACGATAAAGAAAGGCGTGATCGTCACTCCATCTGCGAAGGACATTTTCAGCCGGGAAAAGATGGAACTCGTGTGGGAGACAGGGAGGTAAAAAACGATGATGATCTGTCAGGTGGTCGGTCATGTCTGGGCGACAAAAAAAGAAGAAAAATTAAACGGACATAAACTTATGATCGTCCGTGAGGAGACGACGACAACGAGAAAGGGAGCGACGTTTGTCGCTGCGGATTCGGTGGGAGCCGGGATCGGAGAGATGGTCCTTGTTGTCAGCGGAAGTACAGCGAGACGGGCGATCGGCGAGGATGACGCGCCCATCGACAGCGCCATCGTCGGGATCATCGATTCCATGGAGATTTCAAAGGAGAAGAATTAACATGGCAGGACTTACGGAAATCATAAAAGAAGCCGGTATCGTCGGATGCGGCGGAGCGGGTTTTCCGACCCATGCAAAATACTCCGGCGGTCCGGTCGAGACAATTATCGTGAATGGAGCGGAGTGTGAGCCGCTCCTGCAGACGGACCGGTATCTCATGAGAAACTGCGCCAGAAAGCTGATCCGGACGGCAGACCGGATCAAGGAAGAAACTGGTGCGAAAGAATTTATCATTGCGTTAAAAGCGGCATATACAAGGGAGATCGAGTCTCTGGAGCGTGCCATTGAAGAGCTTGGCTCCTCTGTAAAACTTCATAAGCTTCAGAGCTTTTTCCCGGCCGGGGACGAGCAGACGATCGTCTATGAAGTGACAGGACGGGTCGTTCCTCCGGCTGCGATCCCGCTTTCCGTCGGCTGCGTGGTCAGCAATGTGGCAACCATCTACGGGATCGGGGATGCCTTTGAGGGGGAACCGTTTACAAGAAAATTCCTGACAGTGACAGGAGAGGTGGCGCATCCGACGATCCTCAGAGTGCCGGTCGGAACACCGGTCAGCGAGTGCATCGCCCTGGCGGGCGGCACGCATCTTTCGAGGTATATCGTGGTCAACGGCGGTCCGATGATGGGAAAGATGATTCCCATGGAAGAGGTTCCGAACTCCTATGTGACGAAGACCATGTCGGGACTGATCGTACTTCCGGAGGATTCCGCGATCGCGAGAAGAAACCAGGTGACGGTAAAGCACATGATCAATCAGGCAAAATCTGCCTGCATCCAGTGTTCCTTCTGCTCCCAGATGTGTCCGAGAGCGCTTTTGGGACATCCGATCAGTCCAAATAAGATCATGAGAAAATTGAGCTCCGGCACTCCGATCGGGGAGATGTTAAACGATCCGGATGTAAGGAATGCGGCGCTCTGCTGTGAATGCGGGATCTGCGAGATCTACGCGTGTCCGATGGGACTGAAGCCGAGAACCGTGAATTCCATGCTGAAAAAGGAGCTTGCGAAGGCGGGGATCCGCTATCAGAGACCGGAAGGCGTGGAATATACAGCGCGTCCGGAGCGCGGGATGAGAAAAGCCCCGACAGAGCGAGTCGCGTCAAGAGCCGGTGTCGGCGCCTATGAGAACCTGAAGATCGATGATTTCTTTTCTGTAAACCCGGAGGAAGCGGGATGCGTCCGCTTAAGCCTCAGACAGGGGATCGGAGCGCCGTCTGTTCCGACTGTGAAGGACGGGGATCCGGTGAAAGCAGGAGAACGGATCGCTGCCTGTCCGGAAAAGAGTCTGGGATCAGAGCTTCATGCTTCCGTGTCCGGAACGGTTTCCATTGATCCGGATGGAGCGTATATCGAGATCCGGACAGGAAAGAGCTGGAGTTATGAAAAACAGGAACCGTAAAAGATACGGAGACAGCCGGCAGTCAGGCAGGATAAAGGAGAGTGGCTATAGTGGAAGCGATCGGAATTCTTGAGAGCAACAGCATCGCGAAAGGAATCGAGGCAGCAGATGCGATCTTAAAAGCAGCAGATACATCCCTGCTGTTTTCAAAACCGGTATGTCCGGGAAAATATACGACCCTGTTTTACGGGGATGTGGCGGCGGTCCAGGCGTCCCTGGAGGCCGGAGAGCGCGTGACGGGAGAGCATACGGTGGACTCCGTTGTGATTCCGAGAGTACATCCGCAGGTGATCCAGGCGATCAACCTGTCGACAACACCGGAAGGCGTGAATGCGGTCGGCGTCATGGAATTTTACAGCATTACAGCGGCAGTTTATGCGGCCGATGCGGCGGTAAAAGCGGCGGATGTCACACTGATCGATGTGCGTCTGGGGATCGGGATCGGCGGAAAATCGTTCGCGGTCCTGACCGGGGATGTGGCAGCTGTTGAGGAAGCAGTGAAGTGTGGAATGGCGGCAGGAACAGAGAAGGGACTGGCGCTCAGCAGCGTAGTGATCCCGAGCCCGCGCGAGGAGATCTTCGCGGCACTTTTATAATGAGACCTGAGAAGGAGAAGACATCATGACAGAGCAGAATCCTTTTGAGAGTAAACAGAGGATCATCCAGGAGTTCGTACCCGGCAAGCAGGTCACCATGGCCCACCTCATCGCGAATCCGAACGAGGATCTCTATAAAAAGCTCGGCGTCGTCAGCAAGACCCGTGGAGCTCTTGGGATCCTGACGATCACGCCGAGTGAGGCGGCGATCATAGGAGCCGATGTGGCGACAAAGGCGGCAGAGGTGGAGATCGTATTTGTCGATCGTTTTTCCGGCTCCCTGGTCGTATGCGGGGATGTGGCGGCCGTGGATGCGGCCCTTAAGGATGTACTCAGAGTCCTTGGAGAAGTCCTTCATTTTACACTCACAGATATTACAAGATCCTGATGAAAATCAGGATCTTGTAAGTTGGGAAGAAAGTTACTTTTTACGGGTAGGAATTTTCTGAACTGAAAATTCCGTATAATACAGTAGTGGTCGCAGATTTTGCCGATTTGGAATGCGAAGCATCGGCAAAATCCTATGTTACAGTGCGCGGGAGGAGAGAAGACATGAAGAAGATCATGATGGTGGGAAAGATCGGCTGCGGAAAGACGACGCTCAGCCAGAGACTCATCGGGGAGCAGGTCTCCTACAAAAAGACCCAGTCGATTCAGGTCATCGGGGATGATATCGTGGATACCCCGGGCGAATATGTCGAGCAGAAACAGTTTTACAGCGCCCTCATCGTGACAGCCGTGGAAGCGGATGTAATCCTGCTCCTCTCCTCGGCGATCGATGAGCAGAATGCATTTTCCCCGCGGATGGGATCCCTGTTCTCCGGAAAACCTGTGATCGGGGTTATCACAAAGACGGATCTGTGTGAGGATCCTGAGCTCATAGAAGGCGCTTCTGAGATCCTTTCCATGGCAGGGGCAGAAACAATCATCGAGGTCGGATTCGGGGATGATTCCTGCCTGGAGAAGCTCAGGGAGGCAATTGAGACGGCGGAGTAGACATTGTATATTTCGCTAAGAAAATGCAAAGATTTCGGTGAAAAACAGTTCGCTTTTTTTTATTATTTGTGTATAATAGATAGAAAATGCAGAATTTGATATCTGAAAGAGCTGCAAAAAACAGAACTGTAAAGGTGAGAAGCGACAGTTCTCAAAATATCGCAGACAATGAGGTGATCCGATGAAAATTGGACAGTTGGCAAAGTTATGCGGTGTCAGTGTTGCGACGGTCCGCTACTATGTAAGTATGGGAATGCTGATCCCGAATGATTCCAGCGCCCAGTACGATTTCTCCGAGCGTGAAGTAGAGGATCTGAATCTGATCTTAAAGATGCGGAAGCATCAGTTTAAACTGAAAGAGATACAGCAGTATCTGATCCTGACGAGACATTCCAGAATGATCGAGCCGAGTACGATCAATGCGGCGCTGACGATCCTGGAGACAAAGCAGCAGGAAATATTCTCTGAAATAGAGGAACTGAAAAATTCCTACCGGGAGATCGGGGAGGAGATCCACAATCTCCGGGAAAAGGGAACAGCCGAGAGGCGTGTGACGGGGGTGCCGGTGAGTGCCCTGCCTCTTTTTGCGTGTCCGTACTGCGGGGAATCGTTAAATATCGAAGATGCGGAGATCAAGAACGGATACATCATTTCAGGAAAACTCGTGTGTTCCGGTCATGGGAATGGAACGTGTGAAAAGAAATATGAAGCGAAGATCGTTGACGGGATCGTGGAGACCGGAAATCTTTACACCGGAATCTATGATCATCCGGATCTCAAGCGCGGACTGTACCGGGATATGGGACCGGAATTCAGCTTTTGTTTCCAGAGATGCTATGACCGTGTGACAGAGTCTCTGATGAAGGATGATATGAACGGAAAAGTCTTTCTGGAGGCGAATATCAATGGATATTTTTACATGTACAACCATCTGGGACTTCTGCCGGCGAACAGCACGCTGGTCCTGATCGATAAATATCCGGAAATTCTCAGAATGTACAAGGCATTGATCGAACAGTGCGATATCAAGTGTCAGATCCTTTATATCGCCGATGCAGGAACAGATTACCCGCTAAAAAGCAGTTGTGTGGACCGCTACATTACATTCTGTGGGGAAGGAGAATATATGCTGTACCATCAGAACTGCTATCTGATGGATGCTGCAAGGTATTTTAAAGAGGATGTCCGTGTGTACGGTACATATTTAAGCTATGACCGGAGCGCAAAATCCAGAAAAAATCTCCTGACCAAGTATCCGGAAAGTTCAAAACGTGGATTCCAGATGGAATATCTGTTGGAGGACTATAAAAAATGTGGCTATGAGCTGTCACTCGAACAGATGGGAGCGATTACAGATTGCGGAGCGAGAGTATATGCGTTCTCCTGCCAGGTGATCGGCGAAGTGCTCAGGATCTATTCATTTACAGCGTGGAAAGCAGGTCATAAACCGGAAAATCTGTAGAAAAACAAAAAAGACGGTAAAACGCGATCAATGCGTTTTACCGCCTTTTTTTGTGGAGAGAGCTGCAATGAGAAGAGCAACAGCACCGCTGACGATCTTTACGATAAAAGTAGCGGTGGTTCCCTCCGGATATGCGATAGAGATGAATGCGAAGTGGTCGCCGATCATCGCGTTCGCACAGGTGCAGAACGCCATTGCCAGGACTTTTCCTCTTTCATCCATGAGTGGGATCATATCGTACATCGGGAGCGGATTTGCCAGGCAGGCCAGCATTCCGGTCACGGAAGGTCCATTGACGCCCATGAGCTTCGCGATCACATTGAGAACCGGGGCGAGAAGTTTTGAGAGGACATGGACAAAGGGATAGGCACCCGCCAGCGTGATCCCGATCATGGCGATCGTCTCAAGCTGTTCCGCCAGGGGATCCATACCGGGGATCACCGTGATCCCGAGTGTCGATTCCACACCCGCGGCTGCGAGAGCCAGGATGATAAATGCCTGCAGGAGGTTTCCGAACGCCCGGAAGATGATCAGGGTCTTCTGCGGAAAGAAGATCATTCCGGCAGCCAGAAGAGCAGCAAGGACGAAGGCGGGAGCTGCGTTGATCAGAGTGTAGTGCAGTGTGAGACCGGAAGCAAGAGCCGCCGCGATGGTCCCGAAAGGAATGGAGATGATCCCGAATACGATGCCTTTGGAGACCGCAGACGCGTCCTCCGGGCGGCAGAGTGTCAGGGCCACCGGGATCGTGAATACGATGGTGGCGCCGAGCACGGTACTCAAAATGACACCGCCCAGCATGATGACGGATGGGTCATTCGTCATGGAGGCTGTCATGTAGTAGCCGCCCATATCGAGACCGAAACATGTTCCGGCGATGATCGCAGGATCGGCACCGATCGCTCCGAAGAGCGGAGTTACAAGTTTTAAGAGCAGTTTTCCGAGAACCGGGGCACTGCACATGATCCCGGCCATTCCGAGAATAAGGGGACCGATGCTGTTTAATCCTTTCACAAATTCATTTCCAAGTCCGAACCGGTTGCGGAAGACCGCCCGGTCCAGGGCACCTAAGACCATGAAGAACATCATGATAGCAGTAACGATTTTTTCCATCTGTTTCTCCTAAATATAGAAAACTGTCAGTCGGCTTTTTCAGACATTCGATCTCTTATGAATGAAATCTGGAAAAGCAGATTTATTATAATGCAAAATGTGTCGTGTGGCTATGAAAAAATGGAATCCTGGAGGAACATATCCATATGAGGCAGCGGATCCAGACGGTTAGGGTAAAAAAGGTGGACAGGAGATAAAACCTGTCCGCCTTTTTGGATAATGATATGAGAAAAAGTTTTGGTATGTCAATTGCCGCGAGCAGTAAGTGAGGAAAACCGCTCTTTTCAGGGGGTAAGGAGGTACGGCAATTACTCTGCGTAGGAACTTCCTTTCTCGAAGTAGTTTTTGGTCCACTTTGCGATCTGTTTGCTGAAGCAGAGGAGACCGATGATATTTAAGGTTAAGGTCCATGCGTTACCGAAGTCAGCCCATCCGAGAAGGATATCAACACCAACAGTACCGCCGACAAAGGCAAGGATCACGAAACCGATCTGACCGATCCAGCGTCCGGTCTTTCCGAATACGTTCTCACATGTAAGACCGATGAAGGTACAGAAAGCAAGAACAGTAGATCCTGCGAACATCATAAGACCAAGGGATGCGATCACGTTTCCAGCGCCGCCTAAAGCAGATTTGAATGCTGTGATTGCAAGTGTGGAACCAGCCTCGCCTGTCTGCCATACACCTGTGCAGAGGATAACGAGTGCTGTGAAAGTACAAACAACGATGGTATCAAAGAATACTTCGAATACGCCCCACATACCCTGTTTCACCGGGTCAGTCTCGGAAGACTGGGAGTATGCGATAGAGGACTGTCCGTTACCAGCGTCAGAAGAGTAAACACCACGTGCACAGCCGTTGCGGATCGCTGCGGATACAGTTGCACCTGCAAAGCCGCCGAGTGCTGCAGTACCTGTGAAGGCACCTTTGAAGATGCTTACGAATGCCGGAACAAGGTTGCCGATGTTTAAAACAACAACTGCGAGACCAGCTAAAATATAGATCGCTGCCATGAACGGGACAAGACGCTCTGTGATCTGAACGAGAGCCTGAAGTCCGCCGAAGATGATCAGGGCGATGATGATGCAGACAATGATCGTAGCAACGAGACGCGGAACACCAAGGCTTTCAGCGGCTGTTACAACAGAACCTGTGTGAACACCAGCTGCGGTAATGAGACCGTACATGATAGCGATGGACCATGCAAAGCCTAACGGTTTATTGATCTTGGAAAGGTAGTAGTTAGCGCCGCCTTTGTAGCCGCCTTCCGGTTTCTTTTCACGAACTGCGATGGAAACGCAGGCCTCAGAGTACTTTAAAGCCATTGCTACAAAACCAACAACCCACATCCAGAAGATCGCGCCAGGACCGCCGGCTGCGATCGCTGTTCCGACACCGACGATATTACCGGTACCAAGAACGGCTGCAAGTGCTGCGGACACAGCCTGGAAGCTTGAGATCGTACCGTGATGTTTTCCGGTCTCTTCTTTCATTTCTTCCTTATTAAACATGCTGCCGACTGTCGATTTAATGATGGTCGGGAAGTGACGGACCTGAACGAATCCTGTAATAAAGGAAAGATAAAGACCGCCGCCGATCAGGATGATCAGGATCGGGATGCCCCAGATCCAAGAGTTAAAGGCCAACACTGCATTGTAAATAAACATACACACATCCTCCTTTGTGTTTCGTTCTTCAGAAAGGAACGGATCTTTTCAGCATCACTCCGTCTGCATTCTGAACGTTTGTATGGAAAGATTTCTGAAAAAAGATCTTTCGCATCGCTGATGTCTGCATTATAGCTTATGAAGGCAACTTGAGTTCAAGAGGAAATTTTTATAAAATTTTTATAAAATGTGAAGTATACTTTATGTTTTGCAAAATTTGTGTTAAAATTCGATGTTGACAGAAAGAAAACTTCAGAGAATATACTGTGTGTACAAGATGACGCGGAAAACAAAAACGCGGCAAAATATTGAGCAAACATAATCATAAAAGAGAAATTAAATGCAGGAGGGTATACAACATGAAAAGACCTTTAATTGGAGTAACATGCAATTACGATTACCGTGACACCGTCGGAATTACTTCCGGAATGGGAATCGTCGGTCAGGACTGGAACTTCGTTGCAGGAGATTACGTATATATATTGGAAAAAGCCGGAGCAATCCCGGTACTAATCCCGGTTTATAAGGACTGTGATGAGGAATCCATCAAAGAGTTCTTAAATAAACTGGACGGAGTGATCATTTCCGGCGGTCACGATGTAGGACCGGAGCAGTACAATACTCCTACCAAAGGATACTGCGGAACGATCATTCCGCAGCGCGATAACCATGATATCGCAGTTGCAAAGTACTTTATGAATGAGATCAAAAAACCGATCCTCGGCATCTGCCGCGGCATCCAGATCATGAACGTGGCTGCAGGCGGAACCTTGTATCAGGATCTTGAGATCGAAGGAAAATTTGAGCACCATTTCGGTGACAAATACCCGAGAAACTATCCGTGGCATGACCTCACGATCGAAAAAGGTTCGATCCTGGAGAAAATCTACGGTAAAACCGAGATCCGGATCAACTCCTTCCATCACCAGGCCGTAAAGGACCCGGGCAAGGACATTGAGATCATCGCAAAATCTGCCGACGGTGTTCCGGAGGCCATCGTTCAGAAAAATCATCCGTTCTCTGTAGCCGTTCAGTGGCATCCGGAGATGATGTATGACTCTGATGAGCAGTTAAAGCTCTTAAAAGCGTTTGTTGATGCCTGCAGATAGTGCGGAAGGCGCATCTGACGGGGGAATAGGATAAAGGAAAAAGCAGGATACCAGAGCTGTGGGAATGCAGCTGAGATGGTATCCTGTTTTTGTGTATAAGGAAATACAGATTGAAAAACTATTTGATCGAGGTTGAAAATATTACATATAAGTAATATAATAAAAAGAAAGGGGGGAGGTTAAGGTGTGGAATTAGAAAAAATATGCATTACAGGAATTGAAAACACATATGCTATATCTAATTTAAAAAAAGAGTTCAGAAAAGCTGTAGATGAACCGTGGAAAGATATACCACCTTGGCTAAGATATCAAAAAAAACTCATTGAGGATTTGGCTGTATTAGAACAGGAGAAAGAGAGGGCAGTAGACCTTCCGCAGTTTGAAAAGTTAAATGGGTGTGGAAATCTTTATAGTATCCGGCATCCTGAATCCAGAAAAAATATCAGAGTTCTTTATTGTATTTTCGATGGTAGTATTATTCTTCTTACAGCTTTTTTAGAAAAAAATAATGGAGATTATCAAAGGGGAATCGAAATAGCAAACAAGAGAATGAAGTGGCTTGAGAGTAATTAAAATTTAAGTATGTTACAAAAGATATTGTATGGAGGAGAAAAATGGGAATCGCAGAGAAAATCGCAAGTGCAAAGAAGAGTACCTGGCTTTCGGAAGGACTTTCTGAAGCAGAAATAAAGACAACGGTAGAATTGGCTAAAATTTCGGCTCAAATTGAACGCTGTAGGTTGGATATGCATATGTCACAAAAAGAGTTTGCTGCATATATGGGAGTGTCACAGGGGATGATTTCAAAATGGGAAAGCAGAGAGTATAATTTTACAGTAAGATCACTGAATGAAATCTGCCAAAAATTAAATCTGAAATTCAATATATCGTTTGATTCTTTATGTGCAAAAACAGATTATAAAATCGTCAGATGGGATAGAGATTATATAGCAAAGAATAAAAAGAACAGTAATTGGGCGACAGCACTTACAAACAAGGAGGCTATTGCATAATGGAATTCAATCTTGTTGTACCAGGTATTGAACTGGTCGGGACTACAGTAAAAACACTTACGATAGGCAATAATATAGTGGATGTCGAAAAGGAAGCAAAGAGAAGTTTTGGATTAAATATCAATGAACCACATTTCGAAGAAACGAATGATGTGTTCTTCGCACAAATGACAATTGATTTTGAGATTGATATAGAGCAGTCAGAAAATCAAAATTGCCAAATTCAGTTATCTTTAGAAGGGGCTTTTATTTCCAGCTCAGATGTAGATAAAGATACATTTCGACAGTTAGTTATAGTGAACGGAGCAGCGGCAATTATCGGTATAGCCAGGGGAAAAATAGAAACGATTACTTCAAATGTTTTCAACAATGGAAAAATTGTTATCCCATTTATCAATGTGATAGATTATTATAAGAGTTTGTCAGAATAGGCTTGCATGGTAAGCATATGACGAATATATATGTGAAAAGCTCATGCAGGAATGGCAAAGCAGAAAATGATTGACGCTATTTTGGAATATGGTATACTAAAAATAATATACGAACATGATTGGAAACAGATCAAAAATGAAAATACAGGGGGGAAGTCAATGGAACATGTTCAGTTGACAGCTATCGATAAAAACGAAATATATTCAGAAAAGGTCTATCGTCAGCTGAAACAGTTGATTGTTGCAAATCATATTAAACCAGGAGAAATTCTGAACGAGAGGGAATTAGCGGATTCCTTATCAGTCAGCAGAACTCCGATCAGAGATGCCCTGAGGAGTCTTGAGCAGGAAGGATGGATTTCAAAAAAAGGGAAATTTAAGGTTGTGAGTCTTTTGACCTGGAAAAATGTGCAAAGTCTGATGGAGATTCGCCGTCCTCTGGAACTGATGTCCTATGATCTTGCTGTTCAGAAGATGACAGATCAGGATGTGAGGGACTTAGAGCATATTTATGAAAATATGGAGATGATCGCGAAAAAACAGGAAAAAGCATCTCACTATGAGGCCATGGCGGCGGATATCGAATTTCATTTACAGCTTGCAAGAATCTCGAGAAATGATAACGTGCTTCATATTATGTCTGAGCTTGGAGATCAACTGATCAGGACGTCTGTCTTATCGGTACGTTATGGGGACTTTTCTCTGGACACCTACTGCAGTAATCATAGCAGGCTGTTGGAGTGCCTGAAAAACCATGAGTACCAGAAAGGTAGAGAGGAATTAGAGCAGCATATTTCTGTGTGGGAAGGCCATCTGAAAAAGGTTCCGGAAATTCTGCAGATCAACAGCGATGAGAATCTGGTGTTCTGATGTAACCTCTGCTCTTTCTTTGCTGTTGTGAAAAATGTATATGTTTTTGAGGGGATATTTATATATTTTGTACAATATTGAAATATCGGGTAAAAGGTACTTGAAAATTTGAAGAACAGGTGATATATTTTAAATATAAATTTTGGTATACCAAATACGGAAAAATCAAGAAGGTCATTTTATTCATATCGCTGATGGCGATATTATAAAAAACAAATTTTCGGTATACCGAATACGGAATATTAAAATATGGAGGTATTTCTTATGGACATGAACGAATTATTTGCACGTGCGTTAAAGACAGACCCGGCTCAGATCGGACATTATGTTCAGGGCGGATTCATGGATGCAAGCATCAAACCGATCAGCGAAGATATCAAGATGATCGGACCGGCATTCACCGTAAGACTTCCAGGCAACGATAACGCAATGCTTTACTACGCAATGAAACGTGCTCCGAAGGGGTCCGTTGTTGTTATTGACCGTATGGGTGACAAGCGTGTGGCTGCTGTCGGTGAGATGGTTGTTCAGGCTGCGAAGAGTCTTGGACTTGCAGGTATTATCGTTGATGGACCGAATACTGATACACGTCCGATTAAGGCTCTCGGTTTCCCGTTATTCTCCACAGGACGTGCTTCCGTAACAAATACATTAAAGGGAATCGACGGCGAGTACAATGTTCCGGTATGCTGCGGCGGTGCAGTTGTTAATCCGGGTGATATCGTATACGGAGATGTAGACGGTGTTATTGTAGCTCCAGCTGACCGATTTGCGGAATTAGTTGAAAAGGCAGAAGCTGCAGACCGCAACGAAGTAGAGTGGAGAAAGAATTTTGCGGAAGGTAAATATCTGGATGCGCTGATTAACATCGACCGTCTGGTTGAGGAAGGCGTTAAAGGAAAAATTGCAGATCTGATGAAAGTTGACTAATCGAAATAAGAGATCGTAGAAAATAGCGACCTTTTCCAGATAACTCCCTTTCCGAATGTTTTGGCAATGTGGCTGATTTTCGGAAAGGGAGATTTTATATTTTTAAGCCTTGGTGGAAATTTAACAAAAATAAGACACCTGTTCAAAATAATAACTGGATAAACGAATGCAATTGGGGGAAATATAGAATTTAATTATGGTGTGTTCCGAATTGACAAAAATAATCGAACATTATAATATATTCGAGAGGGGCGTTTTAGCAGCCTGAGAAAAATACAGGCAGATATGAAACCGAGTTGATAAAAACGGCAGTAAATGCGAGGAAAGCTGTCGGCTATAAGAGTTAGAAGGGGAAATATCTATGAAATTAACAGATATCAAAGAGTATCTGGATACGCTATGTGAGTCGTTCGCAGCCGTATTAAATCTGGAATTTACAATTACAAATATTGATCCGCTGGAACGTGTTGCCGGATCGAATGACTGGTTCAAGACCCATGGTTCTGCATATAGAGAAGATGAGATGCGGCCCGAGTGGAAAAATGGTTTTTCCCTCCAGATGGCAGCAACAAAAAAGCCAGTGATCGTTCGTGATGCACTGGCTTATATGGAGAAATATTACTATGATGACAGGAAATTCGATTTTGCGAATTACGCACTGATCGGTCATCCGATTCTTGTAGGACCAGAGGAAAAAGTTGAGGGGTGTGTGTATTTCGCATCCTTTGACAAGGAACAGAAGAAACTGATCGAGACAAAAGAGGACCAGCTGCTGTTATGTATTGAGAAGATATCCAATTTGATTGCCAGCAAGCTGGAACAGGAAGATCTGGTGGATCAGATGAGGGTGCTTAATAACAATCTTACCTATGTGGTAGAGACCATGGAAGAAGGAGCACTTCTGATCTCATCGAACGGAGAGATCCGTCATATCAACAAGCTGGCAAAGATATATCTGCATTTGGATGAACCGAAGCTTGGCGAGATGCTCCTCCAGGACGTGAAGGAAGTCGCTGAAAATACCGTAAAGACACACCGGAACAACATTCGTGAGATCCACAGGACCGTGGATGATTTCCAGTTCCTTCTCCAGGTGAAGAGTCTGTACGTCAATGAGAGCGACGGGGATGTTCTCTGTATCATAAGCCCGTTCTCCCAGATTCAGGAGCAGATCAACCAGACAGAGGGAGATACAAATGGGATCGAGAATCAGCTGGTCTTTGCGGATAAGAAGATGCGGGAGCTTGTGAGCCAGGCGACAGTGACAGCCCGTCACAACACAAATGTCCTGATCACAGGGGAGAGCGGAACAGGAAAAGAACTTTTCGCCCGCCTGATTCACGCGAAAAGCTCCAGGAAAGATGGACCGTTCGTCGCGATGAACTGTGCAGCGATTCCGGAGTCCCTGATGGAAAGTGAGCTGTTCGGATACGAGGAAGGTGCTTTTACCGGCGCGAGAAAAGGCGGAAAAATCGGTAAGATCCAGCTGGCTCACAAGGGAACCTTTTTCCTGGATGAGATCGGCGAGATGCCGTTATATCTCCAGGCAAAACTTCTCCGTGTCCTGAGCGAGAGAAAGATCGACCGAATCGGAAGCAATTCTAATTCCCTGATCGACGTGGATGTGCGGATTATTGCCGCGACAAACAGAAACTTAGAGGAAATGATCGAGAGGAAGGAATTCCGGGAAGACCTGTATTACCGACTGAACGTGGTTCCGCTTCATCTGCCGCCTTTAAGGGAACGGGCGGGAGATATTCCTGTTCTTGTCCAGTATTTCCTCGGAAAATATGATAAGATCCTCGAGAAAGATATCCGCGGAGTGTCCACTCTTGTTCTCGAAAAACTGATGGAATATTGCTGGCCGGGAAATGTCAGGGAATTGGAAAATTGCGTGGAATATATGATGACGTTCGAGAAAAGTAACGTGATTTCCATGGACGTTCTTCCAGAAAAGATCAACGGTCTAAAATCTGAGAATGGCGAGGGTGAAAAGAAGACGTTAAAGGAGCTTCTCCATGAAAAAGAAGTGGATGTATTAAAGAATAAAGTAAAAAAATATGGAGGACAGCCGACGAAGAAGCAGATTAAAGAGATCTGTGATGAGCTGGATATCAGTGTGGCATCCTATTATAGAAAAATGAATGAGTTTATTAAGGAATAAAGGGAGAAGACTTATAATTTTTAAGTGAAGTTATAAGTCTTTTCCGTTTTTTGATAAGCAGACGGTCTGATTTGGACCAAATATGAAAATTGAGTAAGTCTGAAACATAACGGAAGTCTCAAAAGTGAGAAAAATATCGAAATAATGTCTAAAAAATGAGACTAAAACAGCCGATACATACTAATTGTAAGGTGAAAAGAAAAATGGAAATTGTGAAAAATGCACAAAAACAGCACTCAAAAAGGCAGATATAACCAAAAAAATGTGCAAAATTATAAAAAGAGGGGAATTTGCTGAATTTGGCACATGGGTTGCTATATATAAGTGCAGAAGCATTGAACGAAACAAAATAAGATCCTCCGGGACCGCAGGGCGGTTTGAAGAATGCTTACTACAAAGAATCAAAAGGAGAGGAAATTATGGCATTAACAAAAGAACTCATCGATCGTTTTATGAAGGTTGATCCGGCACAGCTTGGGCATTTTGTAAAGAACGGATATATGAATACCAGCATCAAACCGGTATCCAAAGATTTCAAGATGATCGGGCCGGCTGTTACCGTAAGAATGACAGGCGACAGCAACATCATGTTATATTACGCAGTTGAACATGCACCGAAGGGTTCCGTAATCGTTGTAGACCGCGGCGGAGAAAACATTCACGCATGTTGCGGTGACGGATGCTCCTTAAACGCGCAGTGCCAGGGAATGGCAGGAATCGTTATCGATGGACCGGCAACAGACTCCGCAGGAATCGTATCCGTAGGACTTCCGGTATTCGCTACAGGACTTTCCGTTGTGACAACTACTATTAAAGAAGATAAGACCGCAAGCTTCAATGTACCGGTCAACTGCTGCGGCGTTGTTGTAAATCCGGGCGACATTATTTTCGGAAACGCTGAGGGTGTAATCGTTATGAAACCGGAAGAGTGCGAGAAACTCTTAGAGATGGGCGAAGCTGGAAACCGCGCAGAGCAGGCTCCGGACGGAATGTTCGCAGGCTTCAGAAGTGGAAAGAAGATGTCCGATTACTTCCCGATCATCAACGACGCGTTAAAGATCGCCGGTGAGGAAGCAAATCCGTGGGAAGATGCAGAGAAAAATAAATAAGATTAACATAACCAAAGAAAACAGGAGGATTACACATGAAAAAAACATTAGCAATGGTACTGGCAGCAGGTATGGTAGCTACAATGCTCGGCGGATGCTCATCAGGCGGTTCCTCTACACCGGCGACAACAGCGGCAGCAGGCGGAACGACACAGGCAGCTTCAAACACAGCAGCGAGCGGTGATGTCGTAAAGTTATCCTTAGCAACAAAGGTTGCGGCAGACAGCTTTGAGGGAAAATCCTTCCAAGATTTCGCTGATCTTGTAAAAGAATACACAAACGGAACCGTTGAAGTAACTGTATATCCGAGTGAGCAGTTAGGCGACTCCACAACAGTAGTCAGCAACATGCAGTTAGGTACTGTTGATATGTACTGTGAGGGCGGTATCTTCTACTTAGGATACGGCGTAGACACAGGTATCTGCTCTTACCCGTTCTTATTTGACAGCTGGGATAAATATGAAGAGATCGTAAAAGGCGATTTCGGTAAATTACAGGAACAGCAGCTTGAGTCCGCAGGATTTAAACTCATCAACACAAACCGTGACTGGAGACGTGGACCGTACTACGTTACATGCTCTACAAAGCCGATCACAAGCGTTGCTGATTTAAAGGCAATGAGACTTCGTTCCGCAGATTCTCCTGTATTCATGGAAGCAATGAAATCTCTCGGTGTAACAACAACCGTTGTCAATTACAGTGAGTGCTATATGGCTCTTCAGCAGGGGCAGGTCGACGCTGTTAACTGCCCGATTTCAAATGTAGAGTCCATGGCATTCTACGAGGTTGGACCTTATGTAACACGTATGGACTGCTATCCGGCAGAACTCTGGATGGTTATGAACCTCAACAAGTTTAACAGTCTTACAGCAGACCAGCAGGATGCACTTATCCGCGCAGCGAACGATGCGGCTACACACTCCAATGAGACCATCGACAAAGAAGTTGACGATATGATTGCAAGACTTGAAGCCAAAGGCGGCGTTACATTTGATCTTGACTTTGATGACAGCATTTTCGCAGACGCTCTGAAAGATTACTACAAAGGCTTAGCCGCAAAGGGCGAATTCAACGAGATCATCGTTAAAGAACTTGGCTTAAACTAATCAACAGAACTGATTCACACAGACAGGCTTAAGGGAACTGGGTTCCTGATCCGGAGCGGTCGGGAACTTCTCCCAAAAGCTTAGCAATTTGCAGGAGTAAGCGTATGAAAACATTGAAAAAAATATATGACGGCATCGTCGAAGTAGAAGGATGGATCGCCGTTGTTGCACTCGTTGCAGCAATTGTTTTAAACGCCTATGAGATCTTACAGAGAAACTTATGGGGAAATTCCTTTATCTGGATACAGGAAATCAGTGTACTCTTAATGTTATGGTTCGCAATGCTCGGTCTCCCGAAAGTAGCGAATGACAATGCGGACATCTGCCTGGACTTATTTATCAATAAGCTTCCGCCTTCCGCACGAAAGATCGTTGATCTCTTTGTGGCGGCCATGCTCGTATTCATGAACTATATATTATTAGTAAACCTCTATAAATTGTACTTATCACAGGGCAACAATGTGACGATCGTAGCGAGATATCCTCTTAAATTCAGAAGCTACGCTCTGTTTATAGGAATCGGAACAACAGAGATTAAATACATTGTGAACACTGTCAAAGCAGCACTTGCGGTTTTTGGAAAGAAAGGAGGAGATGAGAAATGATTGCGATTTTCATGTTTATCATCCTGATTGTATTTGTACTCTTAGGAGCACCAATCTCCATGGCGATGGCAATCGGAGCGTTAGCCGCTATAAAATACAGCGGACTTGATCCTGTTATTATCCCAAGCCTTATTTCCGGCGGCATGAGCAACTACACACTTATGGCGATTCCATTTTTCATCTTTCTTGGAAACATCATGAATAGCGGCGGTATCACTGAGAGAATCTTTGACTGGTGTGAAGCTCTTGTTGGACATATGAAAGGAAGCCTTGCACAGGTTAACGTTGTTACATCCGTTGTCTTCGCAGCAATCTCCGGTACTGCGGTTGCCAATGCGGCTGGTCTTGGAATGCTGGGCGTAAAGGCAATGAGAAGTAAAGGATACGACGGAAAGTTTTCCACCGGTGTAACCGTAGCGGCATCTCTGTTGGGACCGATCATTCCTCCCAGCGTTGTTTTATTGGTATTCGGTTCCCTTTCCAATACTTCCCCGGGAAAACTTTTTATGGCAGGTCTTCTTCCGGGACTTATTCTTGCGGCAGCGTTAATGGCACAGATTTACTTCATGTGTGCGACCGGAAAAGTACAGTGCCCAGAACCAGAAAAATTTAGTCTTAAGAAACTTATCACTGCAACAAAGAGAAGTATCTTCGCTCTTCTTTGCCCGGTATTATTATTCCTCGGTGTTGGTACCGGTGTCGCAACAGCAACAGAGGTCGGTATCCTTGGATGCGTATATGCAATCTTTGTAAGCATCATTTACAAGACATTCTCTCTCAAGAACCTGATTGATGCGCTCAAGAAGACAATTACTTCCGCATCCTCCATCATGTTCCTTACAGGTGTTGGTTCTGTTATCGCATGGGTCATGACAAAAGAACAGGTTCCGCAAACTATCACAAACGCATTGGTTGGTTTTACTTCCAGTAAGTATGTCGTCCTCTTGATCATCCTCTTTATCCTTCTTTTCCTTGGATGCTTCATGGACGGTACTTCTATCCAGCTCGTTATGGTTCCTGTATTAATGCCGATTGCGGCAGCTTTCGGAATCGATATGATCCACCTTGGAGTTGTCGTTGCCCTCGCGGTAACGATCGGAGCTTCCACTCCGCCGGTAGGTGTGTGTCTGTTCGTACTCAGTACAGTAACGGGAGAACCTCTGGAGAACGTAATTGCAGGTACAAAGACCTTCTATCTCCCGATCTTTATAGCACTTTTATTTGTAACATTCTTCCCGCCGATCGTAACATGGCTTCCGAATTTACTGCTTGGTGCTTAATGTAATGCTAAAAATGATAAAGGTGGTATTCTTATGAAAAGTAGATTTGTAGTTGCTCAGATGGAGCAGAATGGTGACCCGGAAATCAACCTTGAGAACGCTAGAAAAGCTGTTGCAGAGGCTGTAGAATATTATCATGCAGACTTTATCGTATTCCCGGAGTGCTTTATGAGCCTTTATCCGGCGGGAACTCCGCATGAGACACAGCTTGCGAGCGCCCAGACTCTGGATGGACCGTTTGCAACGGAAATGAAGAAACTGGCAAAAGACAACCATGTATGGATCGCATTCGGAATGAATGAAAAAGTAGACAATCCGGCAGATCCGCGCAACCACAATACGACAATGATCATCGACAGCGAAGGCGAGATCAAGGGAGTGTATAGAAAGACACATCTTTACGATGCGTTCGGATATAAAGAGTCTGATACGATCTGCCCGGGCGACAAGCTGTTTGATCCGATCGATACCCCGTTCGGAAAAATCGGACTGTTTGTATGCTACGAAGTAAGATTCCCGGAGGTTGCGAGAGATCAGGTTCTCAAGGGAGCCGACATCATTCTCATGCCGACAGCATGGGCAAGTGGTCCGTTAAAATCCCATCAGTTCAAGACTCTGATCACAGCGAGAGCCATCGAGAACACCGCTTACATCGTTGCGGCAGACCAGGTTGGCGTAAACAGCATGGGCGAGAGCATCATCGTGGATCCGATGGGCGTTGCGGTTGCATCCGCAGGCGAGACACCGCAGCTTATCTGCGCGACCATCGATACAGACAGAATCAAACAGGTCCGCGCGAAACTTCCGTCTTTCAAGGACCGCAGACCGTACCTCTATCTTGTAAAATAAAATAGCTTACAATTTCTCATTATACCGTTACCTCTTGTGGGAAAGGCGCTTCTGACCGTGCAGAGGCGCCTTTTCCGCAATTAATGACCATTTTAGAAAGGAGAAACACAGTATGAACGAATTATTAAAAATGACAGCCCACCAGATAAAAGAAGGTAAATTTGATAAGGTGATTCTGGCGATCGGTTCCTGCGAGGCCCATGGACAGCATCTGGCAGAGGGCTGTGACACCATCGTCTCCTACGAACTCAGCAAACAGGTGGCGGACCGTGTGCCGGGAATGCTGGTTCTCCCGCCGATTACTGTGGGCTACAGCGGACATTATGACACATTCCCGTTTACCCTGACCTTTGATTATGAGACCATGATCCATGTGATCTATGATATCGTGGAATCTGTCCTGAGAAACGGTATCAATAAGATCTTTTTGATGAACGGACATGACGGAAATATCGCTCCAATCGAGATCGCGGCGAGAAAGATCAAGGAGAAATATCCGGACGCAAGGATCGCGTCCCTGCCGGAATGGTGGGTCATCGCCGGAAAGCTCGTCCCGGAAGGAACCTTCAAGGTCTGGAACGGACTTGGACATGCGGGAGAGGGCGAATCCTCCATCGCTTACCATTTATTCCCGCAGTGGTGTGAGCCGGATCAGGCAACATGCGTCGTGCCAGATCATCTTCCGGAACATGTCGATATCAAGTGGGATTTCGCTGAGATCACAGATACAGCCCAGACCGGTGACGCGACCATCGCGACAGCGGAAAAAGGAAAGCTCATGAATGACTGCCTCGTAGATGCTGTCGTGAAAGATATAGAGGAGCTTGAGAAGACAGGATGGAACTATAATACGAGCCACTGCGCGACAAAGCTGAAATGATGGCGATAGTGTGAAATTAAAAGGGATATTCTATACGATCTTATCAGCGGTTCTGTTTGGGGTGAATCCGCTGCTGTCGAAGCAGATCTACGCCATGGGCGGAAATTCGGTCACGTTGACATTCTTCCGTATGATGATAACGGCAGTGACATTCTGGATCGTGAATGCAGTCTGGATGCATAAAGATTACAGCGTGAGCCGGGATGAATTCAAAAAGCTGTTTTTCTGCGCCCAGGGGTACTGCCTGACGCCGTATCTGCTTTGGAGTTCTTACAATTACCTCCCGTCCGGAATGGCGACAACGATCCACTTTGTGTATCCGGTGCTTGTCCTGATTGGAAGTATCGTATTTTATCATGAGAGACTTACCAGAAAAAAAGCGGTGAGTTGTCTTTTCTGCGTGACAGGGATCCTGTGTCTCTGCCAGGCGGATGGGACGGTCAGCTTGATGGGATTTCTGCTCGCGTTTGTCTCAGGAATCGTCTACACACTGTATATTTTGCTGTTAGATCACTGCGGACTCGTGGACATGCATCCGTATAAGTTAAGTTTCTGGCTTTCCGGAATCGGCACCGTGGAGATATTCCTGATCGCGCTGGAGACGGGGAAATTTACGTTGGGCATCGCAGCGGCAGGCTGGGGACTGACGGTCATCTTTGCCCTGTCAGCAGGTGTGATCGCCTCGACGGCATTTCAGCTTGGTACAAAGTATGTCGGCGCGCAGAACGCCTCGATGCTCTCGACTTTTGAACCGCTGACAAGCGTGATCGTGGGAGTTATTGTATACCATGAAGTTATGACCGGAAGGACGCTCACTGGGATCGCGGCAATTTTACTGTCGGTGATCGTTGTGTCGTGTCCGGAGCGGACAAAAAAATAATTGAAAAAGCGGAAGCGGTCAGGACGTATGAGTGATACGGTCCGGGGCTTCCGTTTTTTGATGCCAAAAACTTGAGAAAACTGCCGCTGATTTCTGCAGGGGAGAGATAGCGCCTGTTATTGCGGATGCCCTGCAGCAGATGGGATTACTGTGCTGCAGCTTCTTTCGCAAACCCCGTATTCACAAGATCCTCATAAGGAACCCGTGTGTCAAGCTCCCCGGCTTCCTCGAGGATATTCTCAAGAAGTTCAAAGCTCTCTTTTTCAAAGATGGTATTTCCTTTCCAGGTATCCTGCTCTTTGTAACGTTCCACAATGATCTTGATCTTTTCGGTGTCTGTCTCCTGAAACTGCGGTTTGATCGTCTCGGCGATCTCTGCGGCGGAGTGGGTATTCACGTAGTCGAGGCCTTTCTGGATCGCAGTGGTGAAGCTTTGTATGATCTCCGGATGCTTTTCAATATAGCTTTTTTTGGCACTGTAGGCCGTGTAAGGGACGTAGCCGGAATCTTTTCCAAGGGATGCGACTACATAGCCGTTTCCTTCCTGTTCCAGGGCTGTCGCGAAGGGTTCGAACTCGACGGTGTAGTCGGAATCATTGCTGGTGAACGCTGCCGCGGTGAGACCGAAGCTGATGCTCTGGTCGATGGTGAGATCTTTGGCGGGATCGATGCCGTTCTTCTTTAAGATATACTCAAAGACCATCTGGGGCATGCCACCGGCACGGCCGCCTAAAACTTTCTTCCCAATGAGGTTTTCCCACTTGAAATCAGCTTCCGGTGTGCGTCCGACCAGGAAGTTTCCGGCGCGCTGGGTGAGCTGGGCGAAGTTTACGGCGTAATTCTCATCGCCCTGGATATAAGTATAGATACTCGCCTCAGATCCCATGAACCCGATGTCCGCATCCCCGGATACCAGGGCTGTCATGACCTTGTCAGCCCCTGCACCGTTTACCAGTGTCAGATCGATTCCCTCCTCCTCAAAATACCCCAGCTCGATGGCGGCATACTGGGGGGCGTAGAAGATGGAGTGGGCAACCTCATTTAAAGTCACGGGAGTTAAAGATGATTCCGTGTTCTTCTTACATCCGGCAAGCAGAGCCGCCGCCGTAAACACAAGAAGAACCGGTGCCAGAAATTTTCTCATAATACCAAAAGACCTCTCTTTGCGATCGTTCTATATGTTCAGTGTATGAGAAATGCCGGAAAGGGTGCAAAAGATCATGATTCCTGCGGTGCCTTGACGTAGCATAAAGCAATAGGAAAAACCTATAGCAGACCCTGAGTACATCCAATTAGACAGATTTTCCAACATATGGTACTATTACCTTGCAACCAGATAGGATGGTTGGTAAATGAAAACAAGAAATTTTTCGGGAATGAAATGCGATGTCCCGATCCGGAATAAGAGGAGGAAAATCACTATGGCAAAGAAAACAAGAGCAGAGAGAAACTTCAAATTTGAGACATTACAGCTTCATGTAGGACAGGAGCAGCCGGATCCGGTGACAGACGCGAGAGCGGTTCCGATCTACCAGACCTCTTCCTATGTATTCAGAAACTGCGAGCATGCGGCAGCACGTTTCGGACTCACAGACGCAGGAAATATCTACGGCAGACTGACAAACCCGACCGAGGATGTATTTGAGAAGAGGATCGCAGCATTGGAGGGCGGCGTTGCGGCACTGGCAGTTGCCTCCGGCGCGGCAGCAGCAACCTATGTATTCCAGAATCTTGCTCATGCAGGTGACCACATCGTTGCGGCCAAGAACATCTACGGCGGAACATACAACCTTTTAGCACACACACTTCCGGAGTACGGCGTGACAGCAACCTTTGTTGACCCGTTCAATTACGAGGAGGTTGAGAATGCAATTCAGGAGAATACAAAAGCGATCCATGTTGAGACACTTGGAAATCCGAACTCCGATGTCGTTGATATCGAGAAGCTGGCTTCTATCGCCCACGCACATAAGATCCCGCTGGTTGTCGATAACACATTCGCAACTCCGTACCTTGTAAGACCGATCGAGTACGGCGCAGACATCGTATTCCATTCCGCAACAAAATTCATCGGCGGCCACGGAACCACGATCGGCGGCGTGATCATCGACAGCGGAAACTTTGACTGGGAAGCAAGCGGAAAGTTCCCGTCCTTAGTTGAGCCGAACCCGAGCTACCATGGCGTAAGCTTCGTAAAGGCAGCAGGAAGAGCAGCATTCGTCACAAAGATCCGTGCGATCTTACTTCGTGATACAGGCGCAACGATCTCCCCGTTCCACGCATTCATCTTCTTACAGGGACTTGAGACACTGTCCCTCCGTGTAGAGCGCCATGTACAGAACGCATTAAAAGTCGTTGAGTACTTAAACAACCATCCGCTCGTAGAAAAAGTAAACCATCCGTCCGTATCCGATGATCCGGAGCAGCAGAGACTTTACAAGAAATATTTCCCGAACGGCGGCGGCTCCATCTTTACCTTCGAGATCAAAGGCGGTGCAGAGGCTGCGAAGAAGTTCATTGATAACCTGGAACTCTTCTCCTTACTTGCAAACGTTGCCGATGTAAAATCCCTTGTCATCCATCCGGCATCCACAACCCACTCCCAGTTAAACGATGAGGAGCTTGCAGATCAGGGCATCAAGCAGAACACGATCCGTCTCTCCATCGGTACTGAGAACATCGACGATATCATCGAGGATCTCGACGAGGCATTTAAGACATTACAGGAATAATCCACTGCTTTTACAGAATGGTACGGGACGATGAATGCCTGGCAGGAATCGTCCCGGAGATCATAAGATCCTTGCAAAATACTCCCAATATGATATTCCCCCTCAATAAGTGAACGAAAAACAGCAGCCAGTGCGCAAAAAAAGTGCATGTGGCTGCTGTTTTGCTGTGGCTGTATAACTGCAGGAAAACGCTGGTGGCAGGTTTATGCAAAACATAAGGGGGAACGCAGGAGATATAAGATGAAAAGATGATCGGTGAGTGTATTTCTGATGGGTGAGAGTAGCTGTCTACTGTAACTGATCGAAGAAAAAATAGCTTCGCAGCAGTTATTTCGGAAGGAACTAGCTACGAAGCTTATATCATTTGGTATTATGAGGTGGAAGACCTGACCGATACCGCCGCTGCCAATCTTATGATTTGCATGGCCCCTTCACACTGTTTAAGATCTCCTCCGCTGCCAGTCTGTGTTTCTCCTCCAGCTCATGTTTCTGGTCCAGGATCGTCTGGATCGTGATGCCGTCCAGGTAGTCCATGATGACGCGGTTTAAACCTTCCCAGACCGGGAGCGTGTCGCAGGCGGAGCAGCGTTCGCAGGGATTCGGAGTGTGCTCGAGGCAGGAGACCGGGGCGAGACTGCCCTCTGTGGTCTCTAAGATCTCACCGACCGTACATTCCGACGGAGCTTTCGCGAGACGATATCCGCCCTGGTATCCGCGGGTAGTGGAGAGCATTCCGGTCTTATTTAAGAGCGGGACGATCTGCTCCAGATATTTTTTTGAGAGTCCCTGGCGGGCGGCGATATCCTTTAAGGAAATAAACCCATCCTCGGTGTGTTCCGCCAGGTCGATGACCATGCGGAGCGCATAACGGCCTTTTGTAGATATTTTCATAATTGCTTCACCAATTTAAACAACAGCCTGGCATGGGAAAAGACAGCCGGGCGTTGAACTTTCTGTAATATTTTATCTCAGTCAGATCAGACTTCCACCTCGTTTAGGTGACAAACAACGCAAATCGGAACTGTTTCCGATTATACTACAAAAAAGATGGGCGTTCAACTAAGGTTTTGGCTTTTTCTCGTGGTTGCCAGAAAAATACACATGTGATAAAATAAAAAAGAGTTTCCGGCAGAGAACGGAAACCGCCAATAGAGGTCCTTTGGAAAAAGGACCAGATTGCTGCGAAAACAGAATATCAGCGGTGGCCCTGAAAATGAAAAGCTAACAAGTTGGTTGAGATGAAATCAGGATCGCTGCAGAAATAGTGAGTCAGAAAGAAAGGAACCAGAAAAGTTATGAAAAAGCTGGAAGATTATGTTGTAAGCATTCCGGATTTCCCGGAGCCGGGAATTATTTTCCGCGATATCACCTCGATCTTACAGGATCCGGATGGATTTAAGCTGGCGATCGATTCTCTCCTTGCGATGGTGAAGGACGTGGATTTCGATGTGGTTGTCGGCGCGGAGTCCAGAGGATTTATTTTTGGAACACCGGTCGCGTATGAGATGGGAAAATCCTTTGTCCCGGCGAGAAAACCGGGTAAGCTTCCGAGAGAGACGGTTTCTATGGAGTATGCCTTAGAGTACGGCACCGGAACGATCGAGCTTCATAAAGATTCCATCAAACCGGGTCAGAAGGTCGTGATCATCGATGATCTGATCGCAACCGGCGGAACTGTGGAGGCGATCGCAAAGCTCGTGGAAGAACTCGGCGGCGAGGTCGTTAAGATCTGTTTTGTGATGGAGCTTGCGGGATTAAAAGGAAGAGAGAAACTTCAGAAATATGATGTGGATTCCGCGATCATTTACGAGGGTAAGTAATAAGGAAACCAGGTCCATGCAAATGATGGTCGCTGGATGATACACACCTTCGCAGAACGGTTATTTCAACTGCAGAATGGATTTTCGTTGGGATAAATTTACGGTTACTCAGCATCTTAAAGAGATGGGAGTCATGTCTGACTAAGAAAAAAGATTATATGCCGCCAGAGAACGCGACAAAAGCGGGCTGGCGGCATCTGTTTTTCTGTCAGAAGAGCGTATCGGAAGAACTGTTGTATTTATCAGGAAAAGAGGATAAAAATGAGAGAGATCGTATTTAAAATGGAGCGCCCGGGTCTCGTTGAGGTCGGGCAGGAAGTGGATGTCAGCGAGTCGGTCACACCGGTCAATGTCAATTACATGATCGAGCCGGCGGTGGCCATGTCGGGGCTGTTCCGTTTTACGGAGCGTCTGAAGAGCAAAAAGGGCATTGTGAAGGACATCATCCAGAATGACCGCGGATACTATGTGACAGTGGAGTTCGACGAGTAGCGGAATGGTTTGTTTGACTTATGCAGCGGAGCGCTGCGGTTTCCTGTGGAAAAACAGCAAAAGCAGGAAGTAGGCGGCTGACAGGATGAGGATCCGGACGGCGGTGCGGAAAAATTCCGGAAAACCGGACGGGATCGGGAAGTCTTCCGGGAACAGGCGGAAGATCCAGAGCGCGCAGAGCAGGCAGAATACCGGTTTTCCGATCAGGGTCCATGCGTTCCATTCAAACGCAGTGATCCTTCGGAGTGTCAGGATATGGAGCAGAGCGAGGAGAACCTCGCTTGCTAACATCCCCCAGAGACAGGAACGGATCCCGAACACCGGGATCCCGAACCACACGAAAGCGATGCGGACGAGGAGAGAGACCAGGTGATGGAAAAATGTGAGCTTCGTCCTTCCAAGGCCATTTAAAATGCTGCCGGACGAGGTGGCAAGATAGAGAAACGGGCAGAGCCAGGCGAGGATCTGAATGAAAGATCCGGCGTCCTGGCTTTTAAATATCTGCAGCCCCAGAGTTTCGCCGAAGACCGTGAATACCCCGATGCAGAAGATCCCGAGGTAGAGGCTGTAGCGGAAGGACATGGAGATCCCGTCCGCGATGCCGGAGGTGTTTCCGGCAGACTGGTGTCTGGCGGTCGACGGCAGCAGGACCACAGCCAGAGAGTTTACGAGAGCGGAGGGAAAGAGGACAAACGGCATTGCCATGCCGGTGAGAGTCCCATATGTACTGACAGCCTGGGACCTTGTGAGGCCGTAGACAGTGAGCCGCTCCGGGATCATGATCGTCTCGGCACTCTGTAAGAGGTTCAGGATCAGCCGGTTGGCCATGAGCGGGACGGCGAGAGCGAGGAGAGCACTCATGGGAGACAGGAAATCCAGGAGTCCCGGAATATCTGCGGTACTTTGAAATTTATGAGGTTTGTGCGCGGCATGATCGGAGAAATTTGCTGAATTATTTTTATTTCCATGAAATTCATGAAAAAGAAGAAAAAATATCAGGACAAACAAAGCAGATCCGGCCTCTCCGGCCACTAGGCCGAATACCGCGAGCGACACCGTGATCGGAATCTTCTTCTCGATCCAGATGGATGCCAGGAGAAAGACCGTAAAGATCCGGATCATCTGTTCAAAGAGCTGGGCGGCTGCAGGGACAGACACCTTTTCCTTTCCGTAGTAGTAGCCGCAGATACAGGCATGGACGGAAGTGCAGGGGATTGCAAAGGCCATGACGGAGAGCAGCGGGGCGCACCGCGGTTCCATGAGGACAGATCCCGCGAGAAATCCGGAAAAATGTCGGATCATAAGGGCCGCGGAGAGTGACATGGAAAAGGAAAGGAGAAATCCGGAAACAAGCGTCCGCTTCGCATGTTCCGGCTCCGCTGCGATGAAACGGGAGATCGCAGTCTGGATCGAGCCGGCGCACAAGGAGAAAAAGATCCCGTAGACCGGAAAGATCATCTGATAGATCCCGAGACCTTCGGCGCCGATCGTGCGGGAGAGAAAGATCCGGTAGAAAAAGCCGAGGACGCGGGAGAGGAGACCGGCGGCTGTGAGAAGAATTGTTCCGGTGATGAGTGGATGGGGCTTATGGGAAGAAGGCATGGCAGCTCCGAAATGGCAGAAGGATTCGGTTATATATATGTGGGAGCAGGGGAATGATATGAATCCGGTTTATCGCAGACGGATGACTGGTATGAAGACTGAAACCATCACAAATTCTTTAATACTTAGTGATTCACTGTGTATTTCTGAAAAAACATGAGAATACCGGTTGAAATTCCTGAGGGGTTTCGTATATAATGTAAAATATCTGTGGCCTGTCCGCGCTTTTTGCGGCGCTGACTCGCGGGTCATGGCATAAACTAATAGTGTTATCAGGCTTTGAACCTCTTAAAACAGAAAGGCGGAACAATGAAGAAAGTAATTTATCTCGACAACGCGGCTACGACAAAGGTACGTCCGGAAGTCGTGGAAGCCATGCTGCCGTTTTATACAGAATATTACGGAAACCCTTCTGCGGTATATGAGTTTTCCACACCGTGTAAGGAAGCGCTCGCAAAGGCAAGAGAGACGGTCGCAAATTCTCTCGGCGCAAAGGACAATGAGATCTACTTTACAAACGGCGGATCCGAGTCCGACAACTGGGCTTTGATCGCAACTGCGGAGGCATATGCATCCAAGGGAAAACACATCATCACAACAAAGATCGAACACCACGCGATCCTTCACACCTGTGAATATCTTGAAAAGCGCGGCTACGAGATCACATACCTCCCGGTGGATGAGTACGGCACCGTCTCCATCGACGAGTTAAAGAAGGCGATCCGCCCGGATACGATCCTGATCTCTGTAATGTTCGCAAACAACGAGATCGGAACGATCCAGCCGATTAAAGAGATCGGTGAGATCGCCCATGAAAACGGAATTATCTTCCACACCGACGCAGTTCAGGCATACTGCCATGAACCGATCAATGTGGATGAGTACCATATCGACATGTTAAGCGCCAGCGGACACAAGTTCCACGGCCCGAAGGGAGTCGGCTTCCTCTATATCAGAAAAGGCTTAAAACTCCGCTCCTTCATCCACGGCGGCGCCCAGGAGAGAAAACGCCGTGCCGGAACTGAGAATGTGCCGGGAATCGTGGGTCTCGGAAAAGCAGTCGAGATCGCGATGGCAGAGCTTGAGAATAATAAGAAGAAAGAGACAGAACTCCGTGATTACCTGATCGGACGTGTCATGGACGAGATACCGTACACACGCTTAAACGGTCACCGCACAAACCGTCTCTCCAACAATGCGAACTTTGCGTTCCAGTTTATCGAAGGTGAGTCCTTACTCATTATGCTCGATATGGACGGGATCTGCGGTTCCAGCGGATCTGCATGTACATCCGGTTCCCTGGATCCGTCCCATGTGCTGTTAGCCATCGGACTTCCGCACGAGATCGCGCACGGATCCTTACGCCTTACCTTAAGCGAGGAGACAACGAAGGAAGAGATCGACCATACTGTAGACTGCCTTAAGAAGATCGTGGAGAAGCTTCGCGCAATGTCCCCACTCTATGAGGATTTCATTAAGAAGAACAGAAAGTAAGAGGAAAAATAATGTATTCAGAGAAAGTAATGGACCATTTCCAGCACCCGAGAAACATGGGAGAAATTGAGGACGCCAGCGGCGTAGGTACTGTCGGAAACGCAAAATGCGGCGATATCATGAGAATCTATCTCGACATTGATGACGAGACACATATCATCCGTGACTGTAAGTTTAAAACATTCGGCTGTGGTGCTGCCGTTGCCACAAGCAGCATGGCGACCGAGATGGTAATGGGAAAGACGATCGAGGAAGCGATGGAAGTAACTAATAAGGCAGTTATGGAAGCACTTGACGGACTTCCGCCGGTAAAGGTTCACTGCTCCCTGCTTGCAGAGGAAGCGATCCATGCAGCACTCTGGGATTATGCAGAAAAGCACCATATCGAGATCAAAGGCTTACAGAAGCCGGTGTCCGATATCAGTGAGCATGAAGAGGACGAGGAATATTAATGAAGAAAAAAGTCGTGGTGGGAATGTCAGGAGGCGTGGACTCATCGGTTGCGGCCTGTCTTTTAAAGGAACAGGGCTATGATGTGATCGGTGTCACCATGCAGATCTGGCAGGAAGAGGATTCCTGTACCGTTGAGGAAAACGGCGGATGCTGCGGACTCAGCGCGGTGGAAGACGCGAGACGTGTCGCGTGGACCCTTGGAATTCCCTACTATGTTATGAACTTCCGGAAAGAATTCCAGAAGAATGTCATTGACTATTTTGTTGCGGAGTATCTGCACGGACGGACACCGAATCCGTGCATTGCCTGCAACCGCTATGTAAAATGGGAGGCGCTTTTGGAGCGCAGCCTTGAGATCGGAGCCGATTATATCGCGACCGGTCACTATGCAAGGATCAGCCAGCTTCCGAACGGCCGTTATACGATCCGGAACTCCGTGACGGCGGCGAAGGATCAGACTTACGCGCTCTATAACCTGACCCAGTTCCAGCTTTCCAAAACTTTGATGCCGATCGGTGATTACACGAAGGACGAGGTGCGAAAGATCGCCGAGGACCGTGGACTTGCCGTAGCAAAGAAGAAGGACAGTATGGAGATCTGCTTCGTTCCGGATAATGATTATGCCGGATTTATCGAGCGGGAAGCCGAAAGTGTTCCGGGAAGCGGAAACTTTGTGGATAAAAATGGTGTGATCCTTGGAAAACATAAGGGGATCACTCATTACACGGTCGGTCAGAGAAAGGGCTTAAACCTCGCGATGGGCCATCCGGTGTTTGTCACAGGAATTCGCCCGGAGACGAACGAGGTTGTGATCGGCGAAGGAAATGATGTATTTTCCGACCATCTGGTCTGCAAGGATGTGAATTGGATGGCGATCGACGGACTTCATGGCGGGGAACGGGAAGTTCTCGCGAAGATCCGCTACAGCCACAAGGGATCTCCGTGTATCATCAGGGAACTCCCGGACGGAACCGTGGAATGCCGGTTTAAAGAGCCGCAGCGTGCGATCACGCCGGGACAGGCAGTTGTATTTTATGAAAATGAATGTGTAGTCGGAGGGGGAACGATCCTATGAGCAGGATGAAAAAGGGGAACGGACTCCTCCGATTCCTTATTTCTGCGGTCTTTTTTGCACTGGTGCTTTCCGGTTGCAATGGGACGAGAAAATATGAGGCGGTGGATCTGAGCAGCGAGACTGCGGCAGCGGAGTCAGAAAGCGGATCCGGCGAGGAACAGGGAACGGAAAATTCCGATGAAGCTGATCTTCAGGCACTGGGCAATCCTGCCGGGGAGATGATGAGCGCAGATCAGGCGGCCGAAAGCTCGCAGGATGCGGAATCGGTCTCCGAATCAGAGGAGATGGCTTCGGAGATGTCGGAGGAGGAGAGTGTCGCGGCAGCGAGAGAGTCAGCGGCGGAGGCTTATACAGCCGCGGCGAACGATGACGCGGAGACTGCTCCGGAAGTTCCGTTTAACGGACATACCGTCGCGATCGATGCGGGACACCAGGCGAAAGCCAATACTTCCAAGGAGCCGATTGGCCCGTCCTCTTCGACGATGAAGGCGAAGATGCCGGAAGGCTCGTTTGGAACGGCGAGCGGCGTCCCTGAATATGAGGTCACTCTTGCGGTCGCAAAAAAGCTTGAGACAGAGCTCACAAACCGCGGGTACCATGTCGTCATGATCCGGACGAGCAACGATGTGAACATGAGCAGCGCGGAGCGGTCCGTCGCAGCAAATCAGAGCGGCGCGGATATCCTGATCCGGCTTCACGCGGATTCCATGGACAACTCTGGTGTCTATGGGGCATTAGCAACCTGTATGACAGCCCAGAACCCTTACAACGCGTCTCTTCATGACAAGAGCTACAATCTTTCCAAAAAGATCGTGGATACCGTCTGCGGGACGACAGGAACGAAGAATCGAGGCGTCCAGGAGACGGACAGCTCCTCCGATATCAACTGGTGCGAGATCCCGGTCTGTGTGCTCGAGATGGGATTCTTAAGCAATCCTGACGAGGACACCTGGCTTCAGGACGATGGCTACCGGGGAAAGATCGCGAGCGGGATCGCCGGGGCGGTGGATGCTTATTTTGCGGAGGGAAATTAAAATAAATTTTTTAAATCCTCTATACAAATCGAAAAAAATATGTATAATAATATATAGTCTGCTTTTTCAAAAAGCAGACTATCCGGAGACGTAGCGAAGCGGCCGTAACGCGGCGCACTCGAAATGCGTTTATCGGTTCATCCCGGTACGAGGGTTCGAATCCCTCCGTCTCCGCTCGAAACCCTTGATTTTTCAGGGGTTTTTCTTATTTACGCGAATAACGGGTCAAAGTCCGCACTTGCGCGAGACCTTGGCGACTGTCGCGATAATAAGGGGAAACTCGCGAAGCGTGTTTTCATTTGTTTAACAGGGAATTTTCTGTTAAGCAAAAGGGCACGATGTGCCAATGAGATGCACTTGTGGAAGAAGAAAATTGGCGCAGGCGATCGCGCTCGGCGTGAGGAAAAGGCCGTCCGGTGAGGACAGCTTTTTATGTATGAAATCGACCGTTTGTCGACCAGATAGGAAAATGTTATGCTTTTCCTGGCAGAACATCTGCCAATGTGTCCGCATCTATGGTTTGGACGGAATTTTGCCACAAAGTCTTAGATGTGTGACAACGAAAACGTAAGAAGTTCTTAATAAAAAAAAAGGGAAATTGTAGTATACTTGGTACGTCTTAAAGAAAAGGGATGTTTATGCCGAAGCTTTGGAGAGACATTGGATGGAGAATGCAGTTTACGATCGATATTCAGATGATAGAAGCCTCAAGGTTATGACTTTTGGCAGGAAAAAAGACGTATGAAAAGAGAAAGGCGGTTTTAGAATGTTTCAGAAAAAATTTCGATATATGACAGCGCTTCTCGCAGCGCTTATGATCACACAGGGCAGTTTTACAGCTTTTGCGGATGAGACTCCGGTTGGACCGGGATACGAGGACCAGAATAAGGCCTCCACGGATACCACGACAAGTGATCCGGCAAGTGCATGGAAAAAGGTCAACGGTGTTTACGTAGACGCGAATGGAAAAAATATGGACGGGGCGCTTCTTCGCGGCATCAGCGTTTCCAAATGGCAGGGCGATATCGACTGGGCGAAGGTTGCAGCGGATGATGTCTCCTTTGCGTATATTCGTATGGGATCCTTTGGATATGAAGGACAGTATACCATGGACGAATATTATGAGAAAAATATGAAAGGGGCTTCCGCAAACGGAGTTCAGGCGGCCCCGTATGTGTTCCTCCAGACCCGGACCGTCGATGAGGCAAAAGCGGCAGCAAAATATACTCTGGAAAAGATGTCCGGATATACGGTAAAATATCCGGTTGCCGTGGATGTGGAATCAAAATATATTCTGGACTATTTATCAGTGCAGGATCTGACAAATGTGGTAAATGCGTTCTGTGACACGATCGCTGCGGCCGGATATACCCCGATCGTTTACAGCGATTACAGTAAGTTTACGAACGAGATGGATACAAACCAGATCAAATACGATCTCTGGCTTGCGAGATATGGTGCGGACGGACATTATCAGGGACGTACGATCTGGCAGTGCACAGATAAGGGACGTGTAAACGGGATCAACGGAAATGTCTGCCTGGAATTCACATATAAAGACTATGCTCCGAAGGCTGCACAGGGAACCGCGATCGACAGCGGTGAATGGAAGCAGGAAGGCGGAAAATGGTATTTCTACCGCAATGGCGGACGAATGAGCGGCTGGGTAAATCCGGATGGCTACTGGTACTATCTTGATCCGGCAGAGTTAGGTGCGATGGTGACAGGAACGACGAAGAACATTGACGGTGTGGATTATACCTTCAATGCGAGCGGTGTGATGCAGTAAGGGAAAAAAGGTCCTTTCTGACCTGCAGCTTCCGTTTTTGGCGGACAGGCAGTTAGGACAAAGATTCTGCCGGGCAAGAGAAATCTCCCATACATGGGAAAGTACCGCGAGTCCGGCGGAAAGTCTGAGAATAGCGTTCAGCAAAAGGATATAGGATAAAGAATAAAGGAAAAAGAAGAGCAGGAACAAGACTTTTTGAGGAGCCATGTTCCTGTTCTTCTTTTACTCTTCCCAAGGAAGATCCACGATCGTCGGTTCATGGTGAACGGCCGGGAGAAATTTTTCGAGAATATCGGATGTTTTGATCTTCAGGCTGCTGGTGTTGATGCACGGATGGCAGCCGAAATATTCGTCCTTTAAGACATCGGAGTCGATCAGAAGTTTTACATGACCTTCCGGATCGTTCATAAGCCCCATCACACTGACAGAACCGGGAGTCAGCTTTAAATATTCTTTCATGTGATCATCATCTGCGAAGGAGAGTCGGGCGGAGCCGATCTGCTTTGAGAGGACTTTTGTCTTGAATTTTTTGTGGCCCGGCATCAGAAGAAGATAAAATTTTGTCTTCTGCGCATTGCAGAGAAAGAGATTCTTGCAGATGTGGATCCCGAGGATCTCGTCAACACCGTTGCAGGCATCGATCGTGAATGCGGCTTCGTGGTCGACGCGGGTGTAGGGGATATTCAAGGAGTCGAGAAGATCGTAAGTGCGGATCTCTGTCTCAAGACGTCCGGAACAATCTTTCGGACGGCCTGTCTCGGCGACAGGGGATGGAGTGGAAGCTGGCTGAGCAGTGTCGTGATTGCATGTGTTTTCCATGAGTGTATGTCCTTTCTGTCTAAACTTATGTAAAATCATGTAGAATAATTCGGGGAAAAAAGATATACTTTATGTGATATTATAATCAGATGGATTGGGAGAATCAAGGGGAAGCCGGATAAAAGATAGAAAAAGAGAATGGAGAAAACAAGAGATGGAAAATAGAGAAAACCGGGATAAGAAGATGAAGAAAATGAGTGAAAAGAAAGAGTGGACAAACGGGAACGGAAGAACAAACCGGAAATCCGGAGAAATGCTGAATACCCGGGCACGGGGAGACCAGAATAGCGGGAAATCGGGGAAAAAGAACTCTCTCTGTCCGCATTTTAAATCCTGCGGCGGGTGTCAGTATCTGGACATGCCGTATGAGAAGCAGCTAGAGCACAAAAAGAAAGAGGTTGCAGACCTTCTCCGCCCGTTCTGCAAGGTCGAGACGATCATCGGCATGGATGATCCGTTCCATTACAGAAATAAGGTTCATGCGGTGATGGCGAGAGACCGGAAAGGCAGGATCATTTCCGGAGTCTACAAAGAGGGAACCCACACGGTTCTGCCGGTAGAAACATGTCTGATCGAGAATAAAAAGGCGGATGAGATCATCGGAACGATCCGGGAACTGCTTCCGTCGTTCAAGATGAAGGTATTTGATGAGGACACCGGATATGGCTTCCTCCGCCATGTTCTGGTGCGAACAGCCCATGCGACAGGGGAGATCATGGTAGTCCTGATCACGGCATCGCCGGTGTTCCCTTCGAAGAATAACTTTGTGAAAACGCTGAGAAAAGTCCATCCGGAGATCACGACCGTGGTCCAGAATGTAAACGACCGAAACACCAGCATGGTGCTCGGAGAGAAAGAGCACGTCCTCTACGGACCGGGATTTATCGTGGATGTTCTCTGCGGGAAAAAATTCCGGATCTCCTCAAAATCCTTCTATCAGATCAATCCGGTCCAGACGGAGAAACTCTATAATCTGGCGATCGAGGCAGCAGGCCTTACCGGAAAAGAGATGGTCGTTGACGCTTACTGTGGGATCGGAACGATCGGGATCGTTGCGGCATCAGCGGCAAAAGAAGTGATCGGCGTTGAGTTAAATAAGGACGCTGTCCGGGATGCAGTCACAAACGCGAAGGTAAACGGTGAGAAAAATATCCGTTTTTACAACAACGATGCCGGAAAATTCATGGTCCAGATGGCATCCCAGAATGCCCACGCTGACGTCGTCTTCATGGACCCGCCAAGAAGCGGAAGCACCGAAGAATTCATGGACGCCGTCGCGATCTTAAACCCGGACCGCGTCGTGTACGTCTCCTGCAATCCGGAGACGCTGGCGAGAGACTTAGCGTATTTTAAGAAGAAAGAATATCGGGCGGAGAAGGCCTGGGCGGTGGACCAGTTCCCGATGACCGGGCATGTTGAGACGGTAGTCTTGATGTCAAGAAAATAAAATCAAGTGCCTGAAAGCGGCGTATTTCCGGGCTTTTCGGAGGCTTGGATTTGAAGCCAGACTTTTGAAAAAGCTTGGTTTCTTATATGGAAACATATCTACTGCAAAATGTATGTCAGGTTGTAACCTCGGATTAGATGTCACGATTTGAGGCAGTGGATTAGATGTCAGGTATTTTGGGATGATTTTTGGAAAACGAAAAAGGGTGACAACCAATCCGGCAACTCGACCATTTTTGCGGATTGCAGGCAGTGGAATAGATGTGAGGGGGATTGATGTTTTGGGGCAGATATTTGATTTTAGCGGTATTGAAAAAAGTGAAAAATCAATTAAGAAGACGTGGCAAGAGTTTAGAGATGCACTTTCAAACGGAGATTTTTCTTTTGGTGATATTGCTTCAGCAAAGAAGAATACGTTCTTGAGAGTTTATGATGACTTGTTTAATAAGAATGCTGGAATAGAATATAATACAGTCTTAATATCTGAGATTGAGAAATATTGTGTCGGCAGAGGTACTATTCTTGGAGAAGATGAGAATCCTGATTTTGAACGTTTTATTCCGAAGACAGAATTTATAAAGGAAGATAACAGATTTAGTCCTTCAGGGGTAGAATGGTTGTATTTAGCAATAGGCGAAGAGGCGGCGATACATGAATGTGCACAGGCCGAATGTCGAGCTAAACAAAATGATAGATTTGGTTTTTGTCATTTTCAATTTGCCGCTGATAGCACAGCACTTAAGGTAGTAGATTTAACAATAGCGGATGAAATGACATATAAAGCTCTGAATGATGGCTTGGAGACTTATGGTCAAGAACAGGTTAAGAAAGGTATAAAAAAATCTAAAGTATTAGGCTTTATTCCAAGGAACAACGTGAATGTAGAAGAATTTAAGAAGCTATTTACTAAATGGGGAGTATATACGTATTCAAAATTACTTTCAGAACAGATATTTGAACCGCTTGATGAAAAGGATAATAAAAGTTTGATGTATGCACCTTTTCAAACTATGGCGCAGTATTATATTTCGTTAGGATACGCGGGAATAATTTATGGCAGTACAGTATCTAAGACTGGTAAGAATATAGTTTTGTTTGATAAAACAACAGCTCATCCAGTGGGGGCAATTGAAGATTACAGAATTCTATAATTCGCGAAAATAACAAAGCCTTTTATGAATAAACGATAGGAGGTATTACGATAAATGGAATATGTAATAATTGGTGCGTGCATTGTGGTTGCAATAGCAGGAGGTATTGTGCTATACGTAAAAAACAAACGAACCAAAAATGAGATGGGTAATACAGCAGTTGTTGTAAGTAAAACATCAAGCAGTAACTTGCAAGCATCTGAAGTTGCAAATGATCTGGTTATTCAGATAGGAATACTTCCTGCAGATGCGATTTCGGATGAAACTAAACTTGTTGAGATTACGGATAGTAAGGTGCTTGCCCATATAAATAATCTTGTTCCGGGACTGGCACAGGCTGGAAATGCGGCCAATAATGCCACACAGGCTGTCAAGGCAAATGGTGAGGTTTTGTATCGAGCCATAATTCCAGCGGGTGCTAAGTTAACAGATTCCAAAGCGATGGAAGGAGCAGTTCGAGGTATTTATCATGGAGCTGATGGAATTAGAGGTCACGCAAATCTTGTAGCTGTTGAAGCACAAAAAGGAACAGCAGTAGTAGCAAATACCGTAGCTGCAGCAATGGGTGTAGCATCAATGATTGTTGGCCAGTATTACATGACGCAGATTAATGCAGAGCTTGGAGTAATCAGTGATGGTATCTCGCAGATACAGAATTTTCAGGATAATGAATATCGAAGTAGGGTATTTTCGTTGGTAGCCCATGTTAAAAAGATTGCTGATTTTCAGACGGAGATTGTGGAAAATGATGAGCTTCGACTTTCGAAGATTGCTCAGCTTGATAGCTTAGAGGAAGAGTGTACTAAGCTTCTAGGACAAGCTAATCTTACTTTGGCTGGATTTGCAAAGAAATCAGGCCTTAATTACGATGGTTATGAAAAAGCTTTAGGAAATGCACAAAATTGGTTTATGTATCAACAATCGCTTCTGGAAATTTTATATAAGCTTTCTGATTTGAGATATGCTTTGCATCTTGGCACAGTTTCGAGAGAACAGTGTATGGCGTTATTACCTACATACTCGAAACAGGTGTCAGATACACAGGCACGACTTACTGCTTGGCATGAAGGTACTGCTGAGCGATTAGGAATAGAGGCTGATGAGTCACGAAGAAAGAGAGCGGGCTTTGATGGAGTAATTCATTTTATTCCAGGATTGTTTAATGATGATTTAAACTTTCGAGGAATAGAAGAAAGAACTGCAAGTATGATCACAGCACAGAAGGCAGGCCATGTTTGTACTCATGAAATAGATAAATCTGAGTTGTATGCAGAGGATGTACAGCTTATTTCAAAAGACGGAAAGATTTATTATTTGCCTGTGAGCAAAGCAGAATAACAAACAACCCTCCCGGCCATCATGGTCGAGAGGGTTTCGTGCGTCTACGGGATTATCCTTCAATATCAATTTTCAGTCCGGACTTAAGCTCCACAGTGAAGTGATCATCCCAGACGATGATTCGCTCAAGCCAGCGCTTTACCAGTGCTTCATCGAAGGTTTCCAGATGTGCGGGCTGTTGCTTGATAAAATCCTGCAGTTCATTGATGCGGGAAATCTGCGCGTCCCTGGCAGCAGTGTCAACTGTACATTTTTCTCGTTGTTCCCGGAGTTTGAAGATCTCGTCAGCAACCTCATCATAGGCCTCTTTGTTATGGGCTTTTTTGAGAAGCTCTTTTTGGAGTTCCTGCAGTCTTTCGTCAATGCCATCAGCGGTATTTTGCTGAGCGCTTCGGATCACCTTTGCAGTGTTCTGCTGGAGCTGCGCCTGGTAGGTGGACTTATCGCCAAGGAGCGTGTTGATGGCCTGAACTACCACATTCTCCAATACCGGCTCATTGACAGTTCTTGCGTGGCATTCCTGCCCGGTCGGCTCCAGTCTACTGATGCAGCGCCAGACGATGGATTTGCAGCCGCGATTGTTCCAGTGAATTCTGCGGAACATTTCACCGCATTCGCCGCAAATGACAATCTGAGCAAAACAGTGGTTGCAGCTGTAGGAGCGCTTTTTGCCATTGGCGCTTGTCTTGACCACTCGCCTGCGTACCAGCTCCTCCTGCACCCGCAAAAAAATGTCCTTCGGAATAATTGCTTCATGATTGCCTTCTACATAATATTGTGGAACGATGCTATTGTTCTTCACTCTGGTCTTGTTCAGGAAGTCTGTGGTATAGGTTTTCTGAAGCAGGGCATCGCCGATGTATTTCTCGTTTCGGAGGATTTTGCTGATGGTGCTGGTCCACCATTTTGTTTTGCCAGCGCCGGTGAGGATGCCGTCTGCTTCCAGACCTTTTGCAATCCGGTCCATCGAGTAGCCCTCCAGGTATTCCCGGTAGATGCGTTTTACCACCTCTGCCTGTTCTGGATCGATGATGAGATTGCCATCTGCATCCTTGGTGTAGCCGAGGAAGTGATTGTGATTTACCTGTACCTGGCCATTCTGGTATCGAAACTGGAGTCCAAGCTTTACATTCTGGCTGAGGGATTGTGATTCCTGCTGCGCCAGGGAAGCCATAATCGTAATCAGGACCTCACCCTTGGCATCCATTGTGTTGATGGATTCCTTTTCGAAGAAGACGGGAATGTTCTTATCCTTCAGCTGACGGATGTATTTCAGGCAATCCAGCGTGTTTCTGGCAAATCGGCTGATGGACTTGGTGATAATCATGTCGATGTTTCCGGCCTCGCAGTCGTCAATCATACGGTTAAAGTCCTCACGCTTTTTTGTGTTGGTGCCGGAAATACCATCATCGGCGTAGATACCGGCAAATTCCCATTCCGGGTTTTTCTGTATAAATTCTGTATAATGCTCGACCTGAGCATCGTAGCTTGTAGCCTGTTCATCGCTGTCAGTACTGACTCTGCAATACGCCGTGACGCTAAGCCTTGGCTTTGCATCCTGCTGTCTGGCAGTGTTTCCGACCTGCCGTTTTGCAGGGATGACCATAACATTTCCCATTATTTGACCTCGCTTTCTATCAGGCTGTATAGGTATTCTGCCTGCCTGACCGGATTTTCATAATTTTCTGTAATGTCACCAAGTCGAAAGGCTGTCGGTGGCTTTTTTATGATTGGCGCAATATAGCGGTCATTCCGTCCGAGCTTTGTGGAGCGTTTGGTAAGCTCCGCACTGACGGCATCGAAGGATGCCGGATCAATGATGGCAGGGTAGAAGTCGTCTCCGAGGTAATGCCTGTTTAGCATCATGCGCTTGGCACCTGCATGGAGAAGGTCAAGCCCGGCTTCCTTCGCAGCATTGGTAAGGGATAGACCGCTTAAATAATGCTTGTAAAGATCCCGAACCTGAGCGGCAGCAGATTCATCTGTCACTGCCTTGCCATTCTCAATCCGGTAACCGAAGTGTGTGTGTCCCATCAAATCACCTCCTTGGATTCTTTTTCGATAGATTAGTTTGTCTTCTCGTAAACCTTCATGCGGGCTTCGTGATATTCAAGATCACGCTTAGCACTTTCCTGTTCGCGAATCTCACGCTTGTGGTCATTGATGAGGTTCTGGATCGCAGTGATAAGAAATACCACACTGAACAACAGCCAGATTGCAAGAAGAATAACAACGAGAATAGTCTGCAACATTTCCATAGTCGCCACTTCCATTAATTAAGGAAATCGTCATCTTCATCCGATGCGAAATCAGACTCAGCACTTACCTTACCACCAAGAGGCTCACCGTCACGAATCTTCTGCAGATTGTTAAGACCGCAGGCGATCCCCTTGTTGCCGGAGCTGTTGAAGGCATAGAAGCTGATGCTGGCACGACCATACACACCGGAGTAAACCTCGGAGCGAGTAAGAATCGGATTGCGATCTGCATCCACGATGCCAGGAGCAGAGGTTGCATTGGCATTTACGAAATAGGCATTGGCGTAGGCCGGATCGTCCGGACGCTCCATGTCGCCATCACGAAGAGGCGTCTTGATGACAGAGAGGGCAGGTACAGACTTGCCATTGCCCTTAAGCTTGGCTTCGCCCTCCTTGTAAGCGGCCTCGATGGCAGCTTCAATCTTGGCGATGGTCTTGGTATCAGACTTCGGGATGATCAGAGATACACTGTATTTCGGTGTACCTCCATTGATGGATTTCGGCTCCCAGACGTTGGCATACGACCAACGAGTGTCAGGGCCAGTGATTACCTTCATAGGATTGTTGATTGTTACATTCTTGTTCATTTAATTTTCCTCCATAAAATCAGTTTTTGCATTGTTCATTGCCGGACGTTTATCGCTCTCCGGCACGAGCGTCGGTTTACCTTGAGGCTTTTCAATATAGGCGGTAAGCAGCTCATCGAATCTGGATTTGCCAAGACGCTTCTGCATGGCAGTGATACCAAGGAGCTTCTTTTCATATGGATCAAACCCGGCATCTGTAACTGCCTGGATGACTGCCTCCTCATTGGAATACTTGCGGTTGGATCTGCCTTCGACCAGCTTCCAGCCAGCCCATTCCTTACCGCTGATGGCCTGCTGCAGAGCATATTCCTTGATGTCGGATGCCCAGGCGACTAATTCATCTGCACGGGAGAGGATGTATTCAATCTCCGAATCCTCTAAAAGAGGTGGAAGCTTGAAATCGTACTGAGCCAGTGTGAGATTGGCCTCGGCTCTGGCACGGCATTCGTGCTTGGCCTTGCAGAAACCACACCATTCGCCACAGAAGAAGTTCCCATCCCCGGCAAAGGCAAGATCTGCGGTCGGCTTCAGCACTTCATCCGCCCACTTGTGCAGCTCATCCTTGGAAATTTCAAAGGTGGAAATATTCTGACGCCTTGGCTGGTAGATGGTCATGCTGACATTATTAATGTCGTAGATGTCATCAAAGAGCTCCAGGGCTCCAAGCGCGTAGCATTTCATTTGCGGATTATCGGTCGCATCTACGAGGACTCCAAGACCGTGTTTGTAATCGCATATTCTCAAGGTGCCATCTGCAATGATGATGCAGTCAGCGGTTCCGAAGCCCTGCTCCACCCAGCGAGAGAAATCTACACGCTGTTCAATCAGAACCTTCGGATCAGCGCAGCTTTCCTTGGCGGCATCTACCATTTCAAGGAGGTAGGCGGCATAGCCATTGGCACAGTCCTCCATTTCATCGTTGTACCAGGTGAGATTCTCCGTCGGATCACTGGCATCCATCCCCAGGGCCCTCTTTAGCTTGTACTCACAAAGCTCATGAGCATCGGTGCCTTCCGCAGCATAATCACTGCCTTTGTCTTCGTAGGTTTCACAAAGTCTTGCGGAAGGTGGGCAGTGGAGCCAGCGGTCCGAAGAGGAAGCAGATAAGATAGCATGTCCCTTAGGTGGCATCGTCAAGTACCTCCGCATCCTTTAACAAGGCTTCATAGTGCTTTGGATCAACAGCAGATAGCTTGGAAGCACCATATTTCTGAAGTAATGTACGGATAGCAGCGGTATGCCCGGCACGGGACTTTTCTGCTAAGACAGCTCGTACATCCTCAAGCTTCAAATCCGGTTTCTTTTCTTCCTTGGCAGCAGGCTTCTCGACAGGTGCGCTGTCAGCAGTGCCACCAAACTGTTCTGCTAACCAGTTGGCTGCTTCATTAATAGCAGCGGCTGCACTGCGCAGCTCTTCGATGGTCATAGCCATATCGCTCATTTTGCTCATAGCGGCGTTCTCCTTTCTCTGATTGTCTTTGCTGTGCGAGGATTGTCATGTTTCTCGCCATTCTTGCGGATACGTGGGAGATTGCATTTAGTACTGCAATCAGCTCCGTGTCGTTACCGCCTGAATCGAAGTAGGACTTCTTCATATGCTTCACCTCCGTTTCTGTGATGGTTAAGGCTTGTTGTTTCGTGCCTTACACCTTCCACTGGAGATGAGTGGTGGACTTGAGCGGAGAAATTTTGAAAAATATAAAAATCCCTCCGGACATCGGTTGATGGATGCCAAGAGGGATGAGTTTCTACATATGATATGTAGGATTAATAGCCACGGATTTTACGAAGTTCTGTACGTATCTTCTTCATCTGGTCGGCAAAGGTACGCTGCTTGCGGCCGAGCTGTTCTGCAATCTTCCGATCAGAAAGCTCGTCGCCAAGCAGTTCAATAATGCGGTCTGCATCTGGATCAAGCTCGCGGAACCTTGCAATGAGCTGCTCCAGGAGCATCGCATCAGAAAGAACATCTTCCATAGTTGGAGCGGTATCGGGAATAGTGTCATACATATTTGCGTTACCGTCTTCCGTCGGAACATCAAGGGAAAGTGTGTCTCCAGCTGCATGATATTCGCATAAGTCGCAGTTGCCATCGCATTTCCAGAGATACTTTCTGGTGCACATACAGCGTTGATGGTGCTGCTCACGTTTCTGGGTAGCCCAGATTTCAGGATACAGAGCTCTGTACAGAGCTTCAGTAATTTCAACGAGTGAGATCTTGCCAGGATTCTTCACGTCGCGAAGTGGATAGTAACGTCTTTTGCATTGCTTGTCTTTGATTGCCATGATATTTTTCTCCTTTCGGCTTTCAAACCGAAGCGGAGATGCCCATCATGGCCGCCAGTAATTTTTGTCATAGTTGGTCACCTTTCGCGGATAACTCCGCTTCATTTCTGGTGACCAGCTCGTTCGTTAAAGCTGGCACGTTATTTACTTGTTACTCATATAACAGTTACGAACACACCTCGTGGCCACGAGAAAGGTGAACTGGTATATAAGAAGCCTTTTAACGCCTTGCTTAGGGCGATTTTCATTTAATCGTTTAGAATCTGCTCAAGGTCAGCGAAAACTTCGCTGTAATAGCAAGATGCCAGATTGTGTAATCCGGTCGCGTCGTATCTTGCGAAAACCGAATTTACAACTGCAGAACCATATTCGGCTGCTACTCTGGAAGCGGCTGTCTCGATGTTGATGGTCCACATTTCTATTTCGTTTTCACTCATTTATAATCACCTACTTAACTTGCAAATGTGAATTAATACAAAAAACTATGCGATAGCGCAAATGTCTGCCTTAAAACATAGAAATCTGTTTGAAAGTGTGATAAAATATGACCATATAAATATCGCGATATTTAGCTTTAAGTCATACTTGAATTATAGAAATGAAGAGGCTATAAGTATTTGCTATCGTTTTGCCGCTTTTTTGCCATGTTTTTACCGAAAGCTTGTGGGGAGGAATTAGATAGATGAATGAATTGAATATATCTTCACTTATCCAGATCATGCAGGAAGGATTTGTAGAACATGACAAACAGGAAAGTGCGGGTAGATTTTTGCTTGAGTCGGTGGCTCTACAAGAGGATTCACTTTGTACTACTGATTTGAATTCTAAAAAAATAAGTCGCCTGGTAAACAGGAAAGATCCTGTTCCAGACGACATAAAGCAAGCGGCATTAAAGGCTGATATTGCTGTTAAAGTTGAAGAATATTTTAGGCAAAAGGTAATACCGGACATAAATCCGTATACAAAAGATGATGTGTTTCAAAAAATAATGAATGTTATCATCCAAGATTCGGAGATTGCCAAGCGTAAAAAAGATGAATTTCAAAGATTGTATGATTTGGGTGATGATGCATATTTTTTGTATTCGGTGTTTATGTACGCACTTCAACGTAATAATCGAATTATCGTTAATACAGTTGAATATCAAGATGCACCGCTGTTGGCAGAAGTTACATACGAATGTCCGCTTAGTCATGAAAAACTGGTAGAGGAAGTAAAAGGTATTCCAAAGAAGAAATACGAAATCACCCAGATTTTTCCTGATGACTTGCCACAAGACCTTGCAGTAGCGTTTGATGCTGTATATCCGAAACCTAAGAATTACGATGCACCGGAAAATTTAATTGCCTTAAGTATAGAAGAATCTGAGAACTATCTTATGAGCCCTACAGTAGAAGAATATAAAAAGCTCTATGAGATAAAGCAAATTACCAGCAAGCAGTATAAAGCTGTAAATGCAATTAACAGAATTGATCTAGAAGAGGAGATTAGAGCTGCAATTGATGGACTGGTGTCAATAAAGACTTCAGATGACCTACCTCAGCTTGAATACGATGCTCTTAGAATAGACCAAAAAATTAACGATGCATTATTGATGAATGAAGTACAAAATCACGTGCTTCAATATTACAGATACATAGAAAACATTTTCTCTGACATGACAGATGCTTTTGACGATATTGCTGGTGAAGTGAAACTAAGCTCTCAAAAGTTGGAAAGAGCGGGAATGTCACAAGAAGCGGTTATTTATAATCTGACCGAATGGATTCATAATAAAGCATTTGCAGGAACAGATAGAGGAAAAATGGCATGCAAAATAGTGGTTTGCTTCTTCATTCAGAATTGTGAGGTGTTTTATAAATGAAATTTCCTAGCAAAGTAACTTCATATAAAGAGAGTAGCCTTGCGATATTTCCAGTTATTTTGAAACAGCTGGAAAAGAAGGACATGACACCTTCTGAATTATACAAAAAGACAAAAACGAAAGTGGCGGGTATACAAGAATTCTTGGAAATCCTTGATTGTTTGTATGCATTGAACAAAATTGAACTGGAAGGAGGTACGCTCCACTATGTTGATTGAAATATACTGTGACAAATTTAGAACAGGTGGGAAAGATGGTGATGTGCGGCCACCTATACACTTTCACGAAGGCTTGAATGCAGTTGTCGGTGATGAGGATAGATCTAATTCTATTGGAAAGTCAACACTGCTTATGATAATAGATTTTGTGTTTGGAGGAAATGACTACATAAATAAATGTTTGGCAGTTCATGAAAATGTAGGTGAACATGACATTTGCTTTACTCTGAAATTCAACGATGTTGAATACTCATTTAGACGCAATACTGTCAAGTATAAAGAAATAGTAAAATGCGATAGAAAATACAATCCTTTTGATGAGGCTCCAATGAGCATTGATGACTACACTATTTTCCTTGGTGAAATGTACGGTCTAAAATTTGAGGGCTTGACTTGGAGAGGATTGATGTCCAAGCATATTCGTGTTTATGGTCGAGACACGATGGATGCCGCAAGACCTTTGCAGGAAGCAAAAGATGGAAAAACTGCAGATGAAATAAAAAGATATTTAAAACAGTTCTATAGATATGCCATCGTTGAGCGGCAGATCAATCAAGCTAAAACTGCTGAGGATGAAAAGGAGTCCTTTAGAAAATCAGTATCGTTTGAGCACATTAGAATGGCTGGCAGCGATAAAGAGTACAAAGCTAATGAAACTCGAATCGAGGAGTTACAGATTAAAGAAAATGAATTAGCTGAAAATAGTAGCAAAGGGTTGTTGGATCTTAGCAGTATGCAGGCACAACAACTAAGTGAATTGAACAACTTGCTGTTAAGTTATAGTAGACAGAGAGCGAAGGTACAGACGCAACTCAATTCTCTTAGAAGAGAAATGACCGAAGGGAAAAAGACATTTAAGAGGTCCTATTCTGACTTAGAGAGATATTTCCCGGGTATTGAGTTCAAGGCTATTGCCGAGATTGATAAATTCCATCAAAGCTTATCGAAGATTCTTCAAGAGGAGTTCAAAGAAAGTGAAGAAGATCTGGCGACAACTTATGTAATGCTGTGCGATGAAATAAAAAAGATTAAAGATCAGATAGCTGAAATAAAAAATGTTCCGAATGTCACACAGGCTGTATTGAAAGAATATGCACGTATAACAACGGAACTTAACAATCTAAAGTCAGCTAATGAGAATTACATAACGCTCAATCGCTTAAAGAAAACTGCAAAAGAATATGCTGAAACAAGAGACAGAATCATTGCAGGTCAACTCTCTGAAATTGAGAATATTGTAAATAACAAAATGAAGGAAATTACTGTAAAGATTGTTCGAGATAAGAATTTGATTCCACCAAGACTTAAATTAGAAAAAATGAATTCTTACACATTTGAAACAAAAGGTGATGACGGAAGCGGGGCGGGACAAAGAGGTTTGATTACGTTTGATCTCGCAAATATGGAAGTTTCTAACATTCCATTTGTTGTACATGATGCTGACTTGATGGATCCGATAGAGAAACCGACGCTTACAGCTTTGATAAAGTACTATGATTCGGTAAAAGAACAGAAAAAACAGGCGTTTGTGTCTTTTAGATCTTATGAATTTTATTCTGAAGATATAAGACCTACAATCGAGAAATGTAAAGTTATTAAACTAGAAGCAGGTGGTCAGGAATTGTTTGGTTGGGCATGGAATAAGGAGAACCAAAATGAGCAAGGAAATTAAGAATAAGAAAGAGTTGAAAACTCAATTTAGCTATAACCCGCTCTGGAAAATGTTGATAGATCGAAGATTGAAAAAATGCGAGCTGCAGGAAATGAGTGATGTAAGTGCTGCTTCTATAGCAAAGCTTGGCAGAAATGAAAATGTAACAACGGAAGTTCTACTTAGAATTTGTGAATCTCTGGACTGTAACATTCAGGATATTATGGAACGAATTCCGATTAAACATGATGAAACTGCAGAATAGGAGGACAATAAAATGGCAGATAAAAATACAGCCGATATCGGTTTTGAAAAACAAATATGGGATGCAGCCTGTGTACTTCGTGGCAATATGGATGCATCAGAATATAAGAATGTTGTTTTGGGACTGATTTTTCTGAAATATATCTCAGACCGATTTGATGATAAGTATAAAGAGCTTGTCGACGAAGGAGATGGATTTGAAGAAGATATTGATGAGTATACTTCGGAAGGAATCTTCTTTGTGCCAGCAGGTGCGCGTTGGAGTGAGATAGCGGCAAAAGCACATACACCGGAAATTGGCACAGTTATCGATGATGCTATGCGCGCTATTGAGAAAGAAAATAAACGTCTGAAGGATATTCTTCCTAAAAATTTTGCGCGTCCGGAACTGGACAAGCGTAGACTTGGCGATGTGGTGGATCTCTTCACCAACATTCAAATGATCGAACATGGCAGTGAGAAAGATATTCTGGGCCGTACCTATGAATACTGCCTTTCTATGTTTGCAGAACAGGAAGGAAAGCGTGGTGGTGAATTCTTTACACCATCTTGCGTAGTACGTACCTTGGTAGAGGTATTAAAGCCATTTAAGGGCAGAGTATATGATCCTTGCTGCGGTTCAGGCGGTATGTTCGTTCAGTCTGCAAAGTTTGTAGAGAATCACAGCGGTAATATCAGCAACATTTCTATCTATGGACAGGATTCTAATCCCACCACGTGGAAGATGGCACAGATGAACCTTGCTATCCGCGGTATCGAACCAGATCTGGGGGCATACGCAGCAGATACTTTCCTTGATGATCGCCATCCAACCTTACGCGCAGATTATATTATGGCAAATCCGCCCTTCAACCTTTCAGATTGGGGTGCCGATAAATTAAAAGAGGATCAGCGTTGGAAATATGGAACACCACCAGCAGGAAATGCCAACTTTGCATGGCTTCAGCATATGATTTTTCACCTTGCACCAGCAGGAAGAATCGGTATGGTCCTTGCAAATGGTTCACTGTCTTCTCAATCGGGTGGTGAAGGCGAAATCCGTAAGAATATTATTAATGCGGATTTGGTTGAATGTATTGTAGCAATGCCGACACAGCTTTTCTATACAACACAGATTCCTGTTTCACTCTGGTTTATCAATAAACAGAAAAAACAATCCGGAAAGACACTGTTCATTGACGCACGCAAGGTGGGAACAATGGTCAGTCGTAAGCTTCGAGAACTTACCGATGACGATATCAAGAGGATTTCTGACACCTATGAAGCATTTGTGGATGGATCACTTGAGAATGTGAAAGGTTTCTGTGCTGTAGCTGATACATCAGAAATAGAAAAGCAGGATTATATTCTTACTCCAGGCAGATATGTGGGTATCGAAGAACAGGAAGATGATGGCGAGCCGTTTGAAGAAAAGATGGATCGTCTGACATCTGAGCTTTCTGAAATGTTCACCAAGAGTCATGAGCTGGAAGCTGAAATAAGAAAGAAGCTGGGGGCGATAGGATATGAAATTTAATATATGGAAAGATTGTCCGAAAGTTCCAATTACAGAATTGCTCTCTTTTATTGTTGATAATAGAGGGAAAACTGTTCCCACAGCGGATGATGGATGGAAGCTCATAGCAACCAATTGCGTTACAAACAATACACTGTTTCCAGTGTATGAAAAAGTTAGATATCTAACGCAAGAAACCTATGAAACATGGTTTAGAGCACATCCAATTCCGGGAGATATTTTATTTGTTAACAAAGGGACTCCAGGAAGAGTTTGCATGGTTCCTGATCCAGTGGATTTTTGCATTGCCCAGGATATGATTGCGTTACGAGCTGATGATGAGAAGATATATAACAAATACCTTTTTGCCGTTTTAAGAAGCCGGGAAATTCAGCAACAAATATACAATACAAATGTTGGAGATGTCATACCGCACTTTAAGAAACAGTTTATGGATCAGTTATTGATTCCAGTTCCAGACAGAATGATTCAAGAGATTATAGGAAATCTATATTATGAATTGAGCTATAAAACTGAACTGAACAAGAAGATAAATGAGAATTTAGAGCAACAAGCTCAAGCTATCTTTTCAAATGAGTTTTTAACTCTTGAAACGCTGCCTGATGGTTGGAAGCAAGCCAGTTTGATAGATATTGCAGACTATCTAAACGGTCTTGCTATGCAAAAATATCGTCCAACTGCCGATGAATCAGGCATTCCGGTTCTAAAAATCAAAGAACTTCGTCAAGGCTGCTGTGATGATAACAGCGAACTTTGTTCTCCAAATATTAAAAGTGATTACATCATTCACGATGGCGATATTATCTTCTCTTGGTCAGGCAGTCTGTTGGTTGATTTTTGGTGTGGCGGTATTTGCGGCTTAAATCAGCATTTGTTCAAAGTAACATCAAATAAGTATGACAAGTGGTTCTATTATGCTTGGACAAAACACCATCTTGACCGCTTTATTGCCGTTGCTGCCGATAAAGCTACAACAATGGGACACATCAAGCGTGATGAACTTTCAAAAGCAGAGGTTTTCATACCTAACGAAGCAGACTACAATCGAATCGGAGCTATGCTCCAACCAATTTATGATTTGATTATCGCAAACCGAATAGAGAACCAAAAGCTTGCTGAAACAAGAGACACGCTTCTTCCAAAACTTATGAGTGGAGAAATTGATATATCGGAGGTGGATTATGAATAAGAAAGACCTCTCAATACCATTTAATTCACCACTACATTCACAAGACACAGAACTACAAACTTACGGTTGTAGAGCCAATAATCCGAATATATGCGGGAGTAACGGATTACCAAATGTCTGTGCCTTTTCCTCGGCAGATTGTATTTGCAAAAAACCATCACGAGCTTGGAAAAAGCAATATAAAAAACTTAAAGGCTAAGCCGCTAAATTCTCATTTAACCTAATAACTCCTACCAACGGCAGGAGCAAAAACCAACGGAACTGCCGTTGATTCGTTCTCTGGAAAAAGATAAGGAGAACGAATTATGAAACAAAGAATTATGGAAGAGATTGTGCAGCAGATGTTGCCACATCTCGACAACGCACAACTACAGAAATTACAGGAGGTCTTGGAACATTTACTCTATAACTGCGAGATTTCCGGCAAAGTTACCGAGGCAGAGGATGACAGCCAAAAGCTGATTGACTCCTTTGTGTATGCGAAACGTATTGAGGGTTGCTCAGAGAAAACGCTGAAATATTATCGAACTACGATAGAAGCAATGACGGAAGCTGTAGATAAAGGTGTGCGCCATATGCAGACGGATGATCTCAGAGCATATCTCACAGAATATCAGGAGAAGCATGGCTCAAGCCGCGTAACAATAGATAACATCCGAAGAATATTGTCCAGCTTTTTCTCATGGTTGGAAGATGAGGACCACATTTTGAAAAGTCCTGTACGCAGGATTCACAAAGTGAAGACAGCTACCAACATTAAGGAGACATATACTGATGAGGAACTGGAAAAAATGCGTGATAATTGTGAGGAGCTTCGTGATTTAGCGATTGTCGATATGCTGGCTTCCACAGGAATGCGTATCGGGGAAATGGTATTGCTAAATAAAGCAGATATCAATTTCAATGAACGTGAGTGCGTTGTATTTGGTAAGGGTGATAAGGAACGAGTAGTTTACTTCGATGCAAGGACGAAGATTCATCTGCAGAACTATATTGATAGCAGATCAGATGAAAATACAGCTCTTTTTGTAACGCTGAGAGCACCATATACAAGAATTACGATTGGTGGAATAGAATCTCGCTTGAGAGAAATGGGGAAAAACTTAGAAATAGAAAAAGTACATCCGCATAAGTTCAGAAGAACGCTTGCAACGATGGCAATTGATAAAGGAATGCCAATAGAGCAGCTGCAACAGCTCCTTGGACATAAACGAATTGATACGACTTTGCAGTACGCAATGGTCAAACAGAGCAATGTAAAACAAGCTCATAGGAAATATATAGGTTAGATAGGAAGGTGACAATTAAATGTGGCAGACGGTTAGTTTGGGGGATGTTTGTACTATTTCATCAAGTAAAAGAATTTTTGCAAAGGAATACCAGACTGAAGGAATACCATTTTATAGGGGAAAAGAAGTTATAGAAAAGCATAATGGGAATAGTGTTTCTACAGAACTGTTTATTTCTCCAGAACGTTATGAAGAAATAAAGAGTAAATTTCCCGTGCCTAAGAAGGGCGACATACTTTTGACATCTGTTGGTACTTTGGGGATTTCGTGGTTAGTTGATGAAGAGGAATTTTATTTTAAAGATGGGAATCTTACATGGTTGAGGTGCAATGCAAAAATTCTTTCTGGGTATTTGTATCTTTGGCTTAATTCTGCTGAAGCACAAAATCAGATAGATGCTAAGTGTATAGGCTCTACTCAAAAAGCATTGACCATAGAAACGCTTAACAAGTTTCAAATTACCTTACCATCACTTGGAGTGCAGGAAAAAATAGTATCGCTTGTAAAACCGATAGAATCGAGGATTAATAACAATAGGAAGATAAATGAGAATTTAGCGGCTTAAAGTTCCAACTCTGAGACATCAATCTCGCCAGACATTAGTTTGGGAAGCAATGTGTCTCTGAGTTGTGACAATCGAGCATTCTCTTTTTGGTTAGATACAACTGCATCGGTCATCGGGATGACAAGTTCGTTAAATTTGCTAAGAGTGTCCCCATCAGGGAGAATGAGTTCCATAGCTTTGACACGGTCTCTGGGCAGTTCTGTTTGTCCTGTACTTCCTGTGTGCTGAGCTTCAATTTCACTTTCGTGAGATAGCCCCCAGAAGCCGATATAACTTTGTAATATCGGAATTTTTGGACGAACAATAGTTACATGGGAATCCACAGTCATGTTATTTGCATCAAACCAAACTTGAGCAACACGTCCCAATGTTCCGGTACCTGTAGAATTGATAAGTAGATCACCTTTAGAGATCCATTTTTCATTAATCTTTTTGGGCAGGTGCCGTCGAGCGAGAGAAACATCAATGGTATGATCTCTGATGCATTTCTGGTTAAGAACTATTTGAGTGTTGTTGTCATCATATTTAGGTGCAATACCTCTGGTAACTAAGCTGGAGAGTGCATCAATTGTTGTAATATGCCAGCTTTCAGGGAGAACTCCATATGAAAGTACATAATCGCAGAACCAAGCTTTATAAATTGCTAATGCTTGCTGAAGTAAATTCTCATTTAACCTAGAAATATAACGAAAAAATACAGGAGGTTGAACATGCCAAGTTTATTTACAGAAGATACATATGAACAGGCTATCATAGAACTGTTCGAAAATATGGGCTATGATCACCTCTACGCTCCTGACATGGATCGTGATTACAACAGTCCTCTATTGGATGCGGAATTGCGTAATAGTCTGGTACGTATTAACCGTGGTCTGCCTGTAGAAGCCATAGATGAGGCACTTTCTAAAATGAAAAATTTTGATACCGGCAGCCTGCTGCAGAAGAACATCATTTTTATGGATTATCTGCAAAATGGTGTCACGGTTAAGTTCTTTGTAAAGGGCGAGGAGCAATCATCAATTGTACGTTTGATTGATTACGCCAACGTAAAGAACAACTCTTTCTTTGTGGTAAATCAGTTTACGTTTTTAGAAAACGGAAATAACCGTCGCCCAGACATTATTCTATTTATTAATGGATTGCCCCTTGTTTTGATGGAATTGAAGAGCCCGGCTAAGGATGAAGTTGGTGCAGAGAATGCCTACCATCAAATCAGAAACTACATGCAGGATATTCCATCTATCTTTTATTACAATACAATCTGTGTAATTAGCGACTTGTCTACGAATAAGGCCGGAACTATTACATCCGGATTAGATCGTTTTATGGAATGGAAAACCAAAGACGGTAATTATGAAGATACGGCGTATGCTTCCTTTGAAACTTTCTATGAGGGTATGTTTCAAAAGGAACGTCTGTTGGATATCTTGAAGAATTTTATTCTTTTTTCAGGTGTCAGTAATAGTCGTTTCAAGGTGTTAGCCGGATACCATCAGTATTTTGCTGTTCGCAAAGCGATAGAGAAAGCAAAGGTAGCAACGAAGGCCGATGGTAAGGGTGGTGTGTTTTGGCACACGCAGGGCTCAGGGAAATCATTATCGATGGTATTCTATGCGCATTTATTGCAGGACGCCTTAGACAGCCCGACGATTGTGGTTATGACAGATCGTATTGATTTGGATGATCAGCTTTATGCGCAGTTTTCACAGTGTGCAGATTTCCTGCGTCAGACACCGGTACAGGCAGAAAGCAAGGAACATTTGAAATCACTTCTGGATGGTAGAAGTGCAAACGGAATTATATTTACAACAATGTTCAAGTTTGAGCGTGGAGAGAAGACACTCTCTGAACGTAGGAATATTGTTGTTATGGCAGACGAAGCACATCGTGGCCAGTATGGCTTTGATGAAAAAATCGTTATGTCGGAGAACGAAAAAGGTGAAAAGGAAGCACATACTGTAATTGGTAATGCCCGCGTTATTCATGATGCATTGCCAAACGCTACTTTTATCGGATTCACTGGAACACCAATTTCGGCGAAGGATAGAAATACTAGAGAAGTTTTTGGCGATTACATTGATGTATATGATATGACGCAGGCAGTAGAAGATGGCGCTACAAGACCTGTTTATTACGAGAGCCGTGTTGTGCACCTGAAACTTGATGAAAATACATTAGCACTGATTGATTCTACATATGACATATTAGAGCAGCAGTCAGATGCACAGACGATAGAGAAGAGCAAGAAAATGCTCGGACAGATGGAAAGTGTATTGGGTGCTGATTCTACGATTCAATCGCTTTGCGATGATATTGTAAATCATTATGAAAAATATAGAGCAAATTTATTGACTGGCAAGGCCATGATCGTAGCTTATTCCCGCCCAATTGCAATGAAGATTTATCGGCGCATTTTGGAAATTCGTCCGAACTGGAAAGAAAAAATCGGCGTTGTTATGACCAGTGGTAATAACGATCCTGAAGACTGGAAAGAGATTATTGGAACAAAAGCTCATAAGGAAGAACTGGCTAGAAAGTTTAAGGATAACAATGATCCAATGAAGATCGCCATCGTAGTCGATATGTGGCTTACTGGTTTTGACGTACCTTCTTTGGCTACTATGTATGTGTACAAGCCAATGCATGGATATAACCTAATGCAGGCAATCGCCCGTGTTAACCGTGTATTCAAGGATAAAGAGGGCGGGTTGATCGTTGACTACGTTGGAATTGCCTCTGCTTTGAAAGCAGCAATGAAGGAATATACTAAGCGCGATCAATCAAAATATGGCGACATGAACATTGCCAAGATGGCATATCCAAAGTTCCAGGAAAAGCTGCAGGTTTGTAAAGATTTATTGCATGGATTTGATTTCAGCGGATTTGTTGGTGGTTCTCCACTTACAATGGCAAAGCTCATCACAGGTGGTGTGAACTTTATTCTGGATGCAAGTATTCCTGATAGAAAAGACTTGTTCTTAAAAGAAGCAATGCTTTTGAAGCAGTCACATTCGCTTTGTTCCAGCATGACAACAGAACTGGAGCGCCACGAAGCAGCCTATATGGAGGCGTTACGCTCTACAGTAATCAAAATTACTTATGGTGGAACAGGTGGAAAGAGCCTATCGCTTACGGAAATCAATAGTCAGATCAATGAACTCCTTAAGGCAGCAGTACAGAGCGAGGGCGTTATTAATCTGTTTGGTAGCAGTAAAAGTGGTGGTGAAAACTTCAGCTTGTTTGATCCAGCAGTTCTGGATGAAATTTCCCGAATGAAGGAAAAAAACATTGCTGTTGAAATTCTGAAAAAGCTCATGGCTGAGCAAGTATCTCTGTATAAGAGAACGAATGTAGTTCAATCGCAGAAATTCTCTGAAAAGATCGCTCAGTTAATGAATTCTTACTATAACGGGCTCATTACCAATGAAGAGGTAATTAAGGAACTGTTGAAAACAGCTCAAGAGATTGCGGAGCTTTATAAGAATGGTGAGAAGCTTGGATTATCGCAAGAAGAGCTGGCTTTCTATGATGCATTGACAAAACCGGAGCATATCAAAGATTTTTATAAGAATGATGAATTGATTGCTCTGACAAGAGAGCTTACAGAAATGCTCCGAAAGAATCGCACGATCGATTGGCAGAAGAAAGAGACTGCCAGAGCACAGATGCGTAAGATGGTGAAGCGCCTTCTAAAAAAATACCATTATCCGCCAGAGGATTATGATTTTGCCATTAATACGGTAATCAGTCAGTGCGAACTATGGACCGACAATGTGGAACCACGAAAAGAGGAAAAACTCTATAAGTATGTGTCTGAAACAGAGCTGAGCAAAGTAGCGGAGGCAGCGGCTCCATATGGAGAAAAGAAGTAATGGAGGTGCGATATGGAGGCACGTAAGGGTAATATTTATGAGATATTGAATGGAAACAAACAGTTTCTGATTCCTGTTTATCAGAGATTTTATAGCTGGGATATTGATCAGTGCAAAAGGCTTTGGAACGATATTGTAGATATGCAGAAAAAAGAAAAAGCCGGTCATTTTGTCGGATCTATCGTTAATATTGCAGAACAGGCAATGCCCACAGGTGTCCAGAAATATATGATTATTGATGGGCAACAGCGTATGACTACATTAACATTGCTTCTTTTGGCTTTGCGTGATTATGCGATAAAGAATCCAGGTGATACGACAATCAACTCTCGTCGCATTGATAATATGCTTCTGAAAAATGAGTATGAAGTCGGCGATGAACGATACAAATTGCTGTTGACCGAAACTGATCGAGATATCCTGATCAGTCTTGTTGAGGAAAAGCCGATTGCAGAAGGTATTCGTTCAAGACTTATTGAAAACTACAAATTTTTTACTGGAAAACTCGCTGATAAAGAAATCCAACCAGCTGAGGTATATGAATCCATTGGAAAGCTGCAGATTGTTAATATCACATTGGATCGTACTGTTGATGATGCACAGGCAATTTTTGAAAGTTTGAATTCTACAGGTAAAGAACTTTCTGAGTCCGATTTGATTCGTAATTATGTTTTAATGGGATTAGAACCGTCAGAACAAACCTATGTGTATGAGCATCTTTGGCGTCCGATGGAACAATTATTTGTTTATGAGACACAGGGAACAGTGATGGATGCTTTCTTCCGGCATTACTTGACAATGAAACTTTCTCGTATCCCAAAGCAGGGACGCGTCTATGAAGAATTCAAGTTGTATCATTTGAATTGTGAATTTGGATCCATCAGAGAACTTTGTCAAGATTTACTGGATTATGCAAAATACTACACAAACATTGTTTTCAAGAGAAGTTCTGATTTGGAGTTAAAGAGGCTGTATGAAGATATTATCGATTTAAGAATGGAAGTGTCCTACCCATTCTTGTTGAAAATTCATCATGACTGTGCGGAGGGGCTTATAACTTTAGATGAGCTGAAGGATATTCTAAAGCTGAGTGTTAGCTATGTATTGCGACGGGCAATTTGTGAGATTCCAACAAACTCGATGAATAAAACCTTTGCAACATTTAAGAATTATATTAAGCCAGATGATTATTTGAATTCTGTTAAAGCATTTTTTGTGATGCAGGATACATATAAGGAATTTCCGGATGATGATAAGTTCGAAAGCACGTTTACAAGTCGAGATATTTATAATATGCGTGCTAGAAATTATATTCTTAGTCGCCTGGAGAATTTTGAGAATAAGGCTCCAATTGTTATAGAGAATTATACGATTGAACATATTTTGCCGCAGAATAAAAATCTTTCTCCGGAGTGGCAAGTGGACCTTGGCGCTGATTGGAAAGAAATTCAGAAAAAGTATTTACACACAATCGGTAATCTTACTTTGACTGCATATAACTCTGAGATGAGCGACAGATCTTTCATGGAAAAGATGAACATGAAAGGCGGTTTTAAAGAGAGCGCACTCAGGCTTAATAGATATGTTGTTTTGCAAAACGTGTGGAACGAACAACATATTCAAGAAAGAGCAAAAGAGTTAGCAAAGAAGGCAGAAATTATCTGGCCGTATCCAAGCATAGCAGAGGTAGAGCTTGCACCATATCAGCTAGCGGAGAAAGCAGTACAGAAGTATTCCTTAGAAACTTACGATGTCAATGCCTTTACTAGAATGTTATTTGAGGCTTTGGACAAGCGCATTATGAATTTATCGCCAGCTGTAAAGAAGGAATATAAAAAGTTGTATGTAGCATATAAGCTGGATACCAATTTTGTGGATATTGTTTTCCAGAAACAGAGGTTGCGTATTTCGATTAATATGAAGTTTTCTGAGATTCATGATCCTAATGGTATTTGTAAAGATATTACAGGGTTAGGTCGCTGGGGAAATGGTGATGTTGAACTGTTTATGGAGCACCAGGATGAACTAGATCAAATCATGGAAATTGTACAGCAATCCTTTGATGCACAGGCAGAATAACTAAGCCGAAATTATGACAAAGTAAGGAGGCACTTCATTTGGCAAAGAAAAAAGATGAGATAACCATCCGCTCAAGCGCAGCGGAATACCTGACCTATGTTGCCTCTGTAGGTGATCAGCAGGACAGCATAGAGATGCGCTATGAGGATGAGAATATATGGCTGACACAGAAAATGATGGCCACATTGTACGATGTGGATGTTCGTACAATCAATGAGCATATCAAGAAGATTTATTCTGATTCAGAGCTTGAAGAAGATTCAACTATCCGGAATTTCCGGATAGTTCAAACCGAAGGTTCTCGCCAGGTGACACGCGATACCAAACACTATAACCTTCAGATGATCATTGCCGTAGGCTTCAAGGTCAATTCCGAGCGTGCCGTACAGTTTCGTAAATGGGTAAACCAGATCGCCAAGGACTACACCATCAAGGGCTGGGTCATGGATGACGAACGGCTGAAGCGAGGAACATATCTGACGGAAAAGTATTTCGATGAACAGTTAGAGCGCATCCGTGAAATACGTGCTAGCGAAAGAAAGTTCTATCAGAAGATCACTGACCTGTATGCGACGGCCATTGACTATGATAAAAATTCTGCAACGACGAGAAGATTCTATGCGACCGTTCAGAATAAAATGCATTATGCTGTTCATGGACATACGGCGGCGGAGCTGATCGTGGAAAGAGCGGATCACACAAAAGAGCACATGGGATTAACCACCTGGGCAGATGCACCTGATGGAAAGATTAAGAAAAGCGATGTTACAGTTGCGAAGAATTATCTGAGTCAGGATGAAATGAAGCAGTTGAACCGTATGGTTACTGCATACCTGGATTTCGCGGAAAACATGACCTTGCGCCATATCCCGCTTACGATGCAGGACTGGGAAAAGAGGCTCAACAGCTTCATTGAAATGTTTGACTATGGTATTTTACAGGATGCGGGTAAGGTGTCCGCAGCAATTGCAAAGCTTCATGCTGAGACAGAATTTGAAAAGTATCGTGTTATCCAGGACAGATTGTTCATGTCCGACTTTGATAGGTACATGCTGGAGTTGGAAGAAAACGCAAAGAAATAAGGACAATATTTCAGGTCGAGACGGTGAAATCCGGCAACTCAACTCCCGGCGAGTGTATGGCCAATCAGCGGTCAGAGCGGATGAATTGTGTAGAAGTTGAGCGGCTTTCACTGTCTCAACTGTCGAGACAGTGGCAGGGAGCGGCAGTGTAAAATTGCCTTGCATTATATAGGTAGAAAAGACCTTATGCTGACTTGTTCCCATAGACTTCAATGGTCAAGACCGTGATATGGATGTCAATTTTGCCACAGATTGCATCTGTTTGCATCTGCGAATGCGCAATGTCAGAGGTGTGGACCTGTTTCCGTTTTGATAGGATATGTTTCCGCGAACGGGCACAAAACCTGACATCAATCAGAAGGTATCGTTCCATGTGGAGACGGTAGCTCTTTTAACTAAAAAAGTGACTTAGGAAAGAAAAAGAGAGACTTCCAGGTTGAGATGGAAGTTCCTATTAGTCCTGATATGCATAAGGAGTATCAGGAACAGAAACCAACTTATGAGAATATCAAAAAGTATGTCCTGGAGAAGCATGGGGTGAAGGTGCATACTGCTTATATAGCAGAAGTAAAACGGGATTGTGAATTGGATATGCGTCCTAATTATAATGTTTCAAAGAAAGAGGCTCCTGAGATAAAATCCTGTACTCCAGAGAAAAGGGAATATATCATGGAGGCACTGAGGTATTATAAGCTGGTAGTGTAGTTTACAGGGTAGAGAAGAAGTAGTAGAGAAAGTGCATACTGACGCAACAGAAGAATTGGACGTAGCGGTCGAGGAAGATTTACCGCAGAAAAAAGCGGACAACATACCTGAGTGGCCGGATGGAATTCTTGATTATTTGGATGAGACGGAAAGAAATAAAGTATTAGAATATGCATGTAATCTGCAGATAAGTCAAAGTACACGATTGCATAAAATGTTGGTCCAATACAAGAAGAATATTGCAGATTATAAGTCAAAGCTGAAAGAAGCACAAAGTAGACCATACTATAATCCAAGACATAACAAACCAGAAAACGAGCCTGAATTGACTAAGCAAGAGGCACAGGCATTCGTAAAGTATAATGATGATATCAAAAATCATAGATGGGCTTCAAAACCGCAAACTACCCAAAATAAATCGGTGGCCGATATAATGCCAAATTTGGTAGCAGTATTTATAATGATTTTGAATTATAAAAGTGTTACAAAATATCGGCATACCCGCTACAGCTCCCTATTTCGTGTGACCTATGCCGACGAGATATATCTGGCGGCAGCAGATGCTATACCGGCTGTCAACGACCCAGCTGGAAAAGCAGCTGCGGGAAATCAAAGCCGACCACTCGGGTCGGCTGCGGTTGGGCATCAGCGTGCAGCGGTCCATGCAGATTCTGCCCAAGGTCATTCCTGTTTTTCGGCAGAAGTATCCCAAGGTCACTCTGGATTTGACGGAACGGGGTTCTGCCAGCCTGGAGGAGCTGTTGCAAAAGGGGACCATTCTGGTCTTCGCCGCCATGGAATCCACCGGCACCAATCTGGTCTATGAGCAGCTTATCGAGCAGGAAACCATTAGCATTCTGGATGCCAGAGACACTGGGATCGTGGCCCGCATCGAGTCCGGCCCCCCATCACCTTGGCGGATGTGGAGAGAGACTTTTGTGCCGATGCGGGAAGGGCATTCCATCCGGGTAGTGCAGGACAAGCTCTTCTGTCGCTCTGGCTTTCATCCCAAGATACTGCTGGAGACAAACACTTTGGAGGTGGGCAAGCGGGTGGCGGTTGCCTCCGGTGCCTGTATGCTGATGTCCAATATCTATATAGATGAGTTTATCCGCAGAAAACGAGGGGAGTTTTACCCTTTGAAAGATTACGAAAACTACCGCCATCTCTACGCCTGCCACAGTAAGGAGTAATTTATGCCCAAGTACCTCCGGGACTTTATTCAGATTACAACCCGTGTTCTCTTCGGGAAAAGTATGTAGTATTGGTAAAAATACCGCCGTAGGCTGCCGGATACAGGCAGCATACGGTGGTATTCCCGTTCATTCCGTCATCGCCATGGACATTTTGGGAAAACTGCACAAAAGCGTTTTTTGTATAACATTTGATTATACAAACTGGATTTTTTGGGTATTGGATAATTTTTCCTGCACCCGGTATAATGAAAGCATCTAGATAACCGCAGTAATCGATGAACGAAACAAATCACAAAAAGAGAAAGGAAAGAAAGATATGTCATACTTAGGTCTTGCAGGCTTCGCGCTGATGATTTTGATCGTAGCCCTGCTGCTCTGGGGAAAGAGTACACCTGCGGTGGTTTTCATTCTCCTTCCCATCATCGTTGGCTTTGCTGTCGGCTTTACCGCTGAGGAGATGAGCGGATATATTGCCTCCGGCGTGTCCGGTGTGGCGACCACGGCAATCCTGTTTATCTTCGCGGTTCTGTTCTTCGGTGTTATGAACGATGCCGGTGTTTTCGATGTGATCGTGGGTAAGGTTCTGAAACTGGTGGGCAATAACATTACACTGCTGATGTTTGCCACGGTGCTGATTGCCTTCATTGGCCATCTGGATGGCTCCGGTGCAACAACCCTGTTGATCTGCATCCCTCCTCTGCTTCCTATTTATAAGAAAATGAATGTGCGGCCCATCAACCTGCTGTGCATCACAACCCTGACCATGGGCGTTATGAATATCGTGCCCTGGGGTGGCCCCTGCGGACGCACCGCCGCCGCGCTGGAAGTCGGCACCTCTGAGATCTGGAGGTATTGCATCCCCGCACAGGTTGTCGGCATTGTTCTGATCCTTGGCCTGTGTGTCCTGCTCTCCCGGAATGAAAAAAAGCGTGGAGCGGGCTACAACCCTGCCGCCGAGGCGGAGAACGTCAGCGTGGAAACTGTCGCCGAAGTGAATGAACTGCACCGTCCCAAGCTGTTCTGGTTCAACATTGCCCTGATCGTGGCGGTTGTGCTGATGCTGACCATGACCAAGGTGGCAACACACATCACCTTTATGATTGCTCTGGCCATCGGCCTGACGGTCAACTATCCCTCCCAGAAGATGCAGATGGAGCGTGTCAAGGCCCACGCCACCGATGCTCTGACCATGGCCTTCACGGCACTGGCTTCCGGTGTTCTTATCGGCATCATGGGCAAGAGTCCCATGCTGGACGCCATGACTCAGATGGTTCTGTCCGCCATGCCCGAGAGCATGGCTCCCCACCTGCACGTGCTGTTTGCCGCTGTCAACAGCCCGCTGAGTATGTTCATCCACGGTGATGCCCTGACTTATGGCATTCTGCCCATTGTCAACCAGATTGTGTCTGCCTACGGAATCCCTGCCGCTGCTGTGGGCGCAGCCTTCTTGATTACTTTTGGCCCTGCCATTTACATCATGCCCATGACTGCTGCTACTTACATGGGCCTTGGCCTGACCAATGTGGAACTGAAGGATCATATCGCCTTCTCCTACAAGTGGGCATTCGTTCTGGCAAGTGCCATGCTGGCCTTCGTTCTCGTCACCGGCATCATTCCCGTATAATCCGCAACAACCGTTACGGCTGCCTCAGGGGATTCCAGGGGCAGCTATCTTAACAAACAAAGGAGTGTTACTATGCGTCAACTTGATCTTTCTGCCTTTGAGGCAGCTGTTACCTCTGAGAATCTGGCTGTGCGGGGAATGCGTGTATTTCAGGCTGGACAGCTGATCGCGTACTACCAGCCGGAGCCCGAGCAGCGTCAGAACCAGTATTCCGGCACCAAGAGCTTCACCTCCACCGCCTGCGCCTTCGCTGCCCAGGAAGGGTTGTTCTCCATGGATGATTATGTTCTGGATCACTTTGCGGAGGACGCACCGGAAAATCCCAGTGAGAATCTGAAAAAAATGAAGCTCCGCCATCTGATTACCATGTCCATGGGCTTTGAAAGCCCCATGCTGATGGGAGCCATGCGTCCCAAGATGGTGGAGAAGGACTGGGTAAAATTTGTGCTGAAGGCTCCGGTGGTTCATGAGCCGGGCAGCGTTTTCCAATATAACAACGCAGGTCCCTATCTTCTGGGCATTCTGGTGCAGAGAAAAACCGGGATGTCGCTGGTGGACTATCTGATGCCCCGGCTGTTTGAGCCCCTGGGAATTTCCCGTCCGGAATGCGAGAAGGACCCCTTGGGCAACACCTTTGGCGCCGGCGGCTTGCAGCTGAATGTCAGCGAGTTTGCCAAGCTGGGGCTGCTGTACCTGCAGAAGGGTCAGTGGAACGGAAAACAGCTGATTCCTGCCCAGTGGGTGGAAGAAGCAACCCGCAGCCATATTGTCTCCGATGAAGGCGATGACGAAATTGGCACCGACTATGGTTTCCTGTTCTGGATGATGCCTGATGGAATGTTCCGCGCGGACGGAAAGTATGGTCAGTACTGTGTGGTCGTCCCCAGGAAGAATGCGGTCATAGCCATCAATTCCATGCAAATCGAAAACGAGAAAAAAGTTCTCCGGGCGGCTGTCAGAACGGTGCTTCCTCTGCTATAATATAGCCAACAACGGGATTTCCCGACAACAGGAAAGGAAGCGCGCCATGGATCGCAGAGAAATCGAGTATGTTATTGTGATTGCCCAGGAGAAAACACTATCAAAAGCAGCGGATCGCCTGTTCGTTTCCCAACCGGCTCTCAGCAGATTCCTGCTGAAGCTAGAGGATGAGCTGGGGCTTCCTCTGTTTGAAAGAAGAAAACGGCAGCTGATCCCAACATACGCAGGGGAACTTTATCTGGCAACAGCGCGCAGTATCCTGCAACTCCAGCAGAAACTGGAAAAGGAACTGGATGCGTTGAAGGAGGTCGATCACGGAAAACTGTCCGTGGGAATTACCCCTGGACGCGGTCATACCATTCTGCCCATGATCTTACCGGATTTCCGAAAGCAGTTTCCGGATTATGAGCTTCGGATTTTTGAGGAAGATGTGGACACACTGGAGCGTATGCTCAGTGACGGGACCATTGAAATTGCTTTTTTCACCATGTCTGAAAAAAGCAGGTTCACGCAAAAACGGTTTTGCTGTGAGTTGATCTCTCAGGAGGAAATTGTACTGTGTGCCCCGAAAAACGGCCACTATGAGCTGCTTTCCAAAGACGAACCCGGGCGAAAATATCCGTGGATTGATTTGAAGTATCTTGAAAACGACTGTTTCCTTACTCTGAAAAAGAAAATGCGGCTGGGACAGCTGGCTTCGGAAATTCTGGAAAGTCATGCGATTTCTCCCAGAATTGCGGAACTGAGTACCATTGATACCGTTCTGTCCCTGGTGGCACAGGAATACGGTGTGGCATTTGCCAGCAGTTTCCGCATTGAGAAACATGAGACTGCCGACAAAATCAGCTTTTTCTCCTTTGGAGAACACCCAGAGGTTTGGGATTTTGTTGCCGCATATAAGCAGGACTATCTGGTTTCACAACCGGCTAGATTCCTGATTAATCTGGTTGGTGCTCTGTACTGATTCACTCCCCTTTCTGAGGTCAGACAGGTGGGAAACCATACCGCTTATTTCGAGAGGAATTTACAAAGGAGTGACATGAATGATCGATATTGTTGCACTGGGGGAAATCCTGATTGATTTTACGCCCAGCGGAGTAAATGAGCAGGGAATCGCTATGTTCGCCCGGAATCCCGGTGGTGCGCCAGCCAATGTGTTGGCTATGAACAACCGGTTGGGAGGAACCTCTGCCTTCCTTGGTAAAGTTGGTGCAGACGGATTCGGCCGTTATCTGCGGCAGACACTGACAGAATGCGGCATCTATGATGCCGGTCTGGTAGAAGACAACTCTATTCCGACAACGCTGGCATTTGTTCAACTGAATGAACAGGGAGACCGATCCTTTTCTTTCTACAGAAAACCGGGAGCGGATCTAATGCTGAAAGCATCGGAGGTTCGCAGAGATCTAATCGACCAGTGTAAGATATTCCATTTTGGATCAGTGTCTCTGACTGATGAACCTTGCCGCAGTGCATGTCTTGATGCTGCGGCCTATGCAAAGCAGCAAGCTAAGAGAATCAGTTTCGATCCAAACTACAGACCGCTACTTTGGGATACGGAGGCAGATGCACGGGAACAAATCATGCGAGGTATTGCTTTGGCAGATATCTTGAAGGTATCTGAGGAAGAACTGCTGCTGATTACCGGAACAGCCGATCTGGAGGCGGGTTCCAAAATCCTGATGGAAAAGGGACCTTCTCTGGTGCTGGTAACGCTGGGAGAGAGGGGAGCATTCTACCGTAACCGAACCCACGCGCAGCTGATTCCTACATACCCTGTGAAAGCTATCGATACGACAGGATCGGGGGATGCGTTTGTCGGCGCAATGCTCTGGTCGTTGAAAGACCTGCCTGAAGAGGAATTATTCCTTGGTGACCTGAGCCAAATAGTGGATTTTGCAAATGCCGCAGGAAGCCTCACTGCAACGAGGGGCGGCGCAATTCCAGCATTGCCATCCATAGAGGAAATCCAGGTCTGCCGTCAGAAAAAAATAGGAATTTTGTAGTTTAAGCGGCTCATGGGTTTCTTAGGTTCATCCAATGAATTAATGCATTCATATGATACTGAGATAGGCTCCCTACTCAGTTCATGCATTCTTGAAAATCCCCAGAACTTCATCTTCTTCCCGGATGAAGCTCTGGGGATTATTTCGTTTTGGAATGAATGCCCACAAACCATTTCCCATTTGTGGGTACTCATTTCAAAGCGGGCTGAGATTCCAAAGGGATGGCAATTCCTTTTGCTCAGGGTTGCCCGGCATTGCTGCCGAGCATAAAGAAAGCACCGACCAGATTTCTCTGACCGATGCTAATAAACTGCTATTCTATTGAGATTTACAAATTTCGATTTGTACTTATTTCTTAAACAGCTCAGAATGTGAAGCAAGGCGAAAAAGCATCAAAACAAGAACATCTCCACGAATCTCATAAATAAGCAGCCAGTCCGGTTCGATGTGACATTCACGAGTACCTTTGTAGTTTCCTGTAAGGTCATGATCCCTGTGTTTTGCATCCAGCGTACCGCCATTCGCCAGAATATCGATTACCTCAAACAGCTTATCCAGATTCTTATTTTGCTTTTTGGCAAGCTTCAAATCCTTTTTAAACTGATTGGTAAACTACGCATCATATTTCATACTTCAAGTGCCGCCTTCAAAGCATCCATATTGGAATATCTCGGTGCAGAAGGATCAGACAGCATTTTCCGTCCTTCCTCAATCGCAGCGGTTGTAGTATTATTCGGTACTTCCAGTTTTAATTCAAAAGGAATACCATGCTCACGGATGGCGGTTCTCAGGAACATATTTACAGCAGTTGTCATATTCAGACCAAGTTCATTGAAGATTTCCTCCGCCTGATCCTTGATTGCCTTATCTATACGAATATTTAAATTAGTTGTTGCCATACAAAACACCTCCATTCAAGTATAGTATACTCAAAAACACGTCTAATATCAACACAGTGTCATTATAAAAGATGCATAAATTCTGTTAAAGGTGAATTGAAAGAAGATGAAATTTAAATGGTTAAATGAAAGTGAAATAATGATGGAGGGGGATAAAATAGAAGCGGATTTACCGTTAATTATAGACAATATCCGTGCAGGTATGGGAGTTGGACTATTATTCCCGGTCACTTTATTAATCGTTCTTTTTATTTTTGCAAGGCAAAAAAATAATAAATGAAATCTTTTTCCCCAAAGTGGAAAAAAGTCTGAGAATAGCCAACGGCGGTACAGGCTTAAGGAGCCGAGCGGGAAGCTTGCGAAATTTTTTATAGATGAAATTCTGCAGGAAACCATGTATAATAGGGATACTGGATCAGCGAAAAATAAAACGAATGAGGGAATTTGGGGAATGGAAGGAAATTTAACAAAGGGACCTATCATGAAGACCCTGGTGAAGCTCGCTGTCCCGATCATGGCATCGGCATTTCTGGGGACGCTTTACAACATTACGGACATGGCGTGGATCGGTCTTCTGGGATCAAAGGCAGTAGCGGGAGTCGGCGTCGGGGGAATGTTTACCTGGCTTTCGCAGGGACTGGCGTCCATGGCGAGAATGGGCGGACAGGTTCAGGTGGCACAATGTATCGGGCGCGGGGACCGGGAAAAAGCCCACGGATTTGCCCAGGCTGCAGTGCAGCTTTCAGCGGCAATGGGAATCGCGTATGCGGTCCTCTGTCTCATATTTGTCAATCAGATGGTAGGATTTTTCAGACTTGAGGATGTGGAGGCCCAGGCGTCAGCGCTGGCCTACACAAAGATCGCCTGTGGACTGATCGTATTTTCATTTTTGACGTTGACACTGACGGGACTCTATACGGCTCAGGGAGATTCAAAAACGCCGTTTATGGCAAATCTGATCGGACTCGTGACAAACATGATCCTGGATCCGGTCCTGATCCTCGGACCGGGGCCATTTCCGAGACTGGGTGTAACTGGGGCGGCAATCGCTACGGTGACGGCCCAGGCGATCGTGATGAGTATCATGATCCTTGGGATCATTGCGCGGAAGAAGGAGAATGTGTTAAAAGGAACCCGGCTCTTTGCGAAGATCCCTGCTGAGTTTTTAAGGGGGATCTGCAGGATCGGAATTCCAACCGCGATTCAGGGCATGGCGTACTGCGGAATTTCCATGATCCTGACGCGAATGGTGTCCGGATACGGTGCGGAGGCAGTGGCAACGCAGAGAGTTGGCGGTCAGATCGAATCGATCTCCTGGAATACGGCTGATGGCTTCGCGGCGGCGTTAAACGCGTTTGTGGCCCAGAACTATGGGGCAGGGGAGAGAGAACGCGTCCGGAAAGGATATCAGGTATCCCTGTGGACGGTCGGAATCTGGGGAGTGCTGGTCTCCGCCGTATTTATCTGTTTCCCAAATGCGATCGCGGATATCTTCTTTCATGAGCCGAAGGCGGTTGCGACAGCTGTGGGCTATCTCGTGATCATTGGATTCAGCGAGGCATTTATGTGCGTGGAGCTGACGACGATCGGAGCACTGTCGGGACTCGGAAGAACGAGACTCTGCAGCGTGATCAGTATTGTGCTCACGAGTGCCAGAATCCCGCTTGCCATCGTTCTTAGCGGTATCATGGGGCTTGACGGAATCTGGTGGGCGCTTACGTCCACGTCGATCGTAAAGGGAATTATATTTACATGCACGTTTTTCTGGATCATGAGAGAAAAAAGCGCGTGAGCAGGCAGTGCGGCAGAATGAGCTGAGGCATGATTATAGAAAGGTTTTCTTTGCAGTGCCTGACTGAATGAGGAGACGGAAGTCTTAGAAAGTTCTGGTATGAGGAAAACAGTATGGAACGGTTGATATTTCATGTGGATGTGAACAGCGCCTTCCTCTCCTGGGAGGCGGCGAAGCGCGTAAAGGAGGGGCTGCCGGATCTTCGGGAGATCCCGTCCTGTATCGGCGGGGACCCGAAACTAAGGCGCAGCATCGTTGTGGCGAAATCGATCCCGGCGAAAAAATACGGGGTGACAACAGGGGAACCTGTGGCCCTGGCACTGCGGAAATGTCCGGATCTCGTGTGTGTGCCGGGTGATTTTGCGCTGTACCAGAGATGTTCCCGGGCGTTTAAGGAGATCTGCGCATCCTATGCGCCTGCGATGGAGTCCTTTTCGATCGACGAGGTGTTTCTCGACATGACCGGTACCCATCTGATCTATCCGGATCCGGTGGCGGTGGCCCACGAGATCAAGGATAAGATCCGGGATGAGCTGGGCTTTACGGTGAATGTCGGGATCGGAACGAATAAGCTGTTAGCGAAGATGGCATCGGATTTTGAAAAGCCGGATAAGGTACATACGCTGTTTCCGCCTGAGATCCCGAAAAAAATGTGGCCGCTTCCGGTGCGGGATCTTCTGTTCCTTGGAAAGGCATCGGAGCAGAGACTTTTACAGGAAGGAATTAAGACCATCGGAGATATGGCGCGGAGCGGGGAAGCTGAGCTTAAGCGGATCCTGGGAGAAAAGGCCGGGCATCAGCTTTACCGGTATGCCAATGGCATCGACGATTCCCCGGTTCGGGCAGAGCGGGAGGAAGCGAAGGGCTACAGCGCGGAGACGACCGTGGAAGAGGATCTTGTGACGTATGAGCAGGCACTGGCGCTTCTGCTTGCCCAGTGTGATGTGGTGGCTGCAAGGATGCGCAGAGACGGGAAAAAGTGCAGCTGTGTGGCGGTGACCTATCGGACACTGGATTTTAAGACGAGGTCACATCAGAGAGCTTTTGAGGATCCCACGGATGTGACGGAGGAGATCTTTGCGCAGGTGAAAAAACTGTTATATGAATGTTGGAAGTGTGAGCCTCTGCGGCTGATCGGAATGGCGCTGACAGATCTTACAACGGATGATTTCAGACAGATCTCCCTGTTTGAGAATCCTGATGAACGGGAAAAACAGAAGAAAGCAGATGAGGCGTTCGACGATATCCGCAGGCGTTTTGGAAATGGAATGATCGTCCGGGGTAGTACGATGAGCACGGCCGGGAAGGTTGCGAGAAAGGCGAAAGCTCAGATGGATCAGGATGTGCGGACAAAGAAGGAAAAAGAAAAATAGGAAATTCTTTACTTGCAAATTTTCAAAGATGCGCTATAATAAGTCTTACAAAAAACAGGGGAGCTCGTTGGCGGGCTGAGAGGAAGTAATCGAACTTCGACCCTTTAACCTGATGCGGATAATGCCGCCGTAGGAAGTCATGATATGAATTTTTACAGGGGACATGCCGCGATGGGTGTCTCCTGTTTTTATGTCATCTGACTTAAAAAGTTCGGGATCATTGTGTTTCCGAAACAGGTGGCAGAAAAAACAGTAACAAAAACCATACTTTGGGAAAGGAGAAAACGGGATCCGCCAGCAGGCGGCGGGCCGAGGGGGAGCGCCCTGGGCCATGTATGAGATCAGCGATGGGAAGCCGTGTTCCGGCGTGAGAGGATGCCAGTAAGCATCGACCGCCTTCCATACAGTGATCCGGAGAGGGGAACTGTACATTTTTATGTGGAGTACATGGTACTTCGCCTGTGGAAGCGCTGTTGTCGTACAGACGTTTCCTAAAAATGCAGCTGCGCAGGGAAGCTTTGCGGCTGCGGAAAATTTTCAAAGGAGGAATGTGTGACGGTCCGAAGGAAGGACCGGTCACGCGGAATAAAACATGAAACAGACAAATACGAAAAAATTAGCGGTGGCAGCCGTTTTCTGTGCTGTCGCAGTGGCAGGAAGCTTATTTTCATTCCCGGTATTCGGGAGTAAGTGTTCCCCGGTACAGCATATGGTGAATATTCTCTGTGCAGTCCTTTTAGGACCGGGATACGGACTGGGCGCGGCATTCGCAGCGGCGCTGATCCGGAATCTTCTGGGACTTGGAAGCCTGATGGCGTTTCCGGGCAGTATGTTCGGTGCGCTGATCTGCGGACTTGTGTATCAGAAGACGCAGAACATTCCGGCGACACTGATCGGTGAGGTATTCGGAACATCGGTTCTTGGCGGACTCACGGCCTATCCGGTAGCGATCTTCCTTATGGGAAAGAGTGCGGCAGGTCTGGCATTTTACGCATATGTGATCCCGTTCCTTATTTCAACTGCCGGAGGTGCAGTGATCAGCGGTGTGCTGATCTACAGCTTAAAGAAAGCCAATATCCTTGCAGGTATGCAGGAAGCAATGGGACAGTAGAGGAGAGAGAAGCATGTTAAAACAGATGTTTGATCAGGTGCGGGAGAAGAGCCCGCTGATCCACAATATTACGAACTATGTGACGGTGAATGACTGCGCGAATATGGTTCTGGCCTGCGGGGCATCCCCGATCATGGCGGACGACAAGGAGGAGGTCGCAGAGATCCAGACGATCTGCGCAGGCCTCAATATCAATATCGGTACGCTGAACAGCCGTACCATAGAGTCCATGAAGATCGCGGGAATGCGGGCCAATGAGCTGGGACACCCGGCAGTGCTGGATCCGGTGGGCGTCGGGGCATCGACACTCCGGACATCGACGGCAAACGAACTCTTAAAAGCGGTAAAATTCACCGTGATCCGCGGAAATATCTCTGAGATCAAGACGCTTGCGGTGGGAACAGGGACCACAAAGGGCGTGGATGCGGATATCGCAGACCGTGTAACCGAAGAGAACCTTGATGAGGTGGTGGCATTCGTGAAGAAATTTGCGGAGAGGACAGGGGCTGTGATCGCGGTCACAGGCGCTATTGATCTCGTGGCGGACGCAAAAAAAGCGTACTGTATTTACAATGGCCATCCGATGATGTCCTCCATCACGGGAACCGGCTGCCAGCTTTCTGCTCTTACAGCAGCATTTGTGACTGCAAATCAGGAGCATCCGCTTGAGGCGGCAGCAGCGGCAGTCTGTGCCATGGGACTCGCAGGGGAGATCGCCCATGAACGGCTGACATCGCAGGACGGGAACGCAACATACCGGAATTATATTATCGACGCGATCTATCATATGGACGGGGATGAGCTGGAGCACGGGGCGAAGTTTGAAGTAAAATAGGACTTGAAATTATGCCGATGCCCACATATACTGTGTATAGTATTTCAGACAGAAGGAAATGAACAGCATGGTCATTGATGAAGAACTTTACAGACAGTATCTGCGCGGCGATGAAGCAGGACTTGAGGCTTTAATGAGAAAATACGGTAACCCGCTGACCTTATACATCAATGGCTATCTGCATGATGTCCACGAAGCGGAGGACCTGATGATCGAAGTCTTTTCCTACCTGTTCACAAAAAAGCCGCGTATCAGGGACGGTGGTCTTAAGGCCTACCTGTATAAAGCAGCGCGGCACATGGCTCTGCGCCACAAAAGCAGGCGCCGGCTTTTCTTCAGCCTTGATGACCTGACGGAAGAGCCGGATGGAAAGACACTGGTGGAGGAGGTTATCCGGACCAGGGAACGGGATCAGATTCTGCACTTCTGCATGGACGAGTTAAAACCGGATTATCGGGAAGCTCTTTATCTGACATATTTTGAAGGAATGAGCTACCAGCAGGCTGCCGAGGTCATGGGAAAAAGTGAGAAGCAGATCACCAATATGGTATACCGGGGAAAAGCGCGTCTGCGCGGATTACTGGAGCGGGAGGGAATTACCAATGCGAAGTAATGAGGAACGGATCGCGGAAGTAAAACGCCGTATTGCGGAAAAAGAATACAAAAAAAGACTGCGGAGAGAATGGGCTGCCGCAGTTTGCTGCGTGGCCGCATGTCTTGCAGTGATCGCAGGTGTTTCCCTTTCCATGCCTGATATTGTCAGCCGGATCGAGATGGGAACTGCCTCTAACTTTGAAACAGCGGCGACGATTTTAGGTGGCAGCGCTGCACTTGGATATATCGTGGTCGGACTGCTCGCCTTTGTCCTCGGCGTGTGCGTGACGGTTTTATGTTTCCGCATCCGCAGACTGAACGAAGAAGAACAGACAGGGGAGCCAAAGGGGGAAAACGCAGATGGAAGTCGTCAGTAACCTTTTGCAGGCCGCGGTTACCCTGCTGGGCTTTGGCCTGGGTGGTATCCGGTATCTGAAAAGCCGGAAACAGGAGTATTTCCTGTTGACCTGCTTTTATGGCTGTTTCTTCCTTGGCTCTCTCTACTGGACACTGTATCTGCTTTTATTTTCCGAAACGCCGCAGGTCTTTTATGTGTCAGAGTTCGGCTGGGTAGCAAGTGTCATTTTCCTTTCCATACTGCAATACACGCTTTCTTCGGCAGAAGAACGGAGATTTCCGTGCAGGAAGGCCTTAAGTGCTGTCCTGATCGGTGTTCCGCTGTGTATATTTTACTGCACCTTTGGAGATATCCTCTCCAATCTGCTCTGGTGCGGTATGATGATCGTTGTTTCCTATTCTTCTATCCGGGGGCTTGTCTATGCCAGAAGGCAGAGGGGAGCTGCGCATAATATGAAATATTTTCATATCTGGGTACTGTGCTATGCGACATTAGAATATGCTCTCTGGACTTCCGGCTGCTTCTGGCCGGGAGATTCCATTTTCAGCCCATATTGCTGGTTTGATCTTTTGCTGGCGGGCTGCCTGCTCGCTTTGCTGCCGGCAACGGGAAAGGCGGTGCAGGAATGACGTATATTGAAAATGTTTTTATCTGTATGGCATCACCGTTACTGATCGCCGCCCTGTGCATGGGAAAACGGCAGACAAAATTTTTTCTGTTCTGCCTTGCGGGAATGGGGGCATGTCTGCTTTCCGCTTATATCAATACCTTTTTTGCCGCGCTTTATGGTGCGGACAACCTTGCCGCCACTGCGGAGATTGCCCCGGTGGTGGAGGAAGTCATGAAGCTTCTGCCTCTGCTCTTTTATCTTCTGGTATTTGAGCCGAAAGCGGAACAGATCAGAATTACCGCCGTGATGGTCGCCCTTTCTTTTGCCACTTTTGAAAATATCTGCTATCTGATCCAAAATGGAGCCGGACATTTTTCCTTTATTTTTTTCCGGGGGATCGGAACAGGAGCGATGCACGTGATCTGCGGAGCCATTGTAGGCGGAGGCCTCGCGTATGTGTGGCAGCGGACCTGGCTGAAGATTGCCGGAACCTGCGGTCTGCTGGGAGCAGCCATCACGCTTCACGCGATTTATAATCTGCTGATCGCTTACGGCGGCGCAGTGCAGTATACTGCCTATCTTCTGCCTGTAGTGATTTTGGCAGCGGGAAAGCTGATCGCCCGCCGTCTGACACCGTAATATAACTTTATTTTGTGATTTTTGGGAGCTGTTTTTACGCAGCTCTCATTTTTTTTTGAAAAATCTGCTTCCCGGGTGAGAGTTTTTCCGGATTTTTGTACCTATATAAGTGAAAGACCCTTAAGCTGAGTTTTCAGAAAGGAGGTTTTGTGTGCATGTACGATACACAAAAGCGTGTTGCGCTGGCAAAAGAGCGGATAGCGGAATATCGCCGCCGACAGGCGCGGCGAAGCATTCGCAGTCTGTCTGTACTGTGCGCTCTGCTGTTTTTGTCCCTTCTGGGAACGGTAGGTACGGTGCAGAGCCAGCCGATGGATGCCGCGGGAATGTACGGGGCGATCCTGCTGCATGAGGGTGTGGGCGGATATGTGCTGGAAGCGGTCATTTCCTTTACCGCGGCAGTTGTGCTCACTGTTTTATATATCAAATTCAGAAAAAGGAAACAGATACCATAGAAATGGGGGGAAAATCAATGAGAAAGCCAGAAAAACAAAAGAAACAAAGAGAACGGATCTATGCGGCACTGCTCTGCATCTGTACGATGCTTTCTTTGGTTTCTGTGCCTGTATTGGCGGCAGAAATGAGAAAAGGAGCGGGCAGCCATGAACATACCCCGGAGTGTTATACGTGGACGGAAACATGTGTCCATGAGCATGCGCCGGAATGTTACCCGCAGAAGGATACAACGGAACAAGTGGTCACCCCATCTGATGCGGTGGAGCCCACCGAGTGCGGCCATGTATGCAGTGAGGAAAGCGGCTGCATCACAAAAGAATTAAATTGTCAATATGACAGCGAAAGCACTCCAATAACTGCGAAAGCGCTTATGAAAAATAAAGCGATCGCAACCCGGTCCAATGCGCGGAAAGTCTCTTCTATCGCTCGCGCACAGGAGATGATCGATGCTTTGCCGGACGTAACAGATATCAATAACGATAACCTCGAGGAGGTAAGGCTTCAGTTTAAAGCTGTTGAGGACGCAATGATACAGCTTTCCGTTGAGGAGTCGGTCATACTTGATATCGCACGCTATCTGAAGGTTGCGGCTGTGCTGTATGGACCGTTTCCTGACATCCAGAATCCTATCCTCGGCACAGATATTAAATGGACGATCAGCAGAGACAATAAGACCATTACGATATCCGGTAAAGGGGAAATGCCTGATTTCGACAATACTATTTCCGGTAAAAGATGTCCCTGGGAGGACAAAAAGTCTAAGATTAACAAGGTGGTCATAGAGGAAGGAGTGACAACGATTGGAAAACATGCATTTAGTGGATGCATAGCACTCAATGAGGTGCAAATTCCAAAAACAGTCAAAACAATAGGGATTGCCGCTTTTCAGGGCTGTAACACCCTCAGGCAGATTGATATTCCAGGTAGTGTCAAAGATGTGAGGGGCTTCGCATTTTATGATTGCCCGCAACTTGGGCAAGTTCACACCCATTGGAAAGATCCGGAAGAAGCAGAATTGTCATTGGCATTTTATCTGCCCGGTAAATCATGGCCGGAGAATCTGACGATATATGTTCCTGACGCGTATAAAGACAAATTTGAAGCTGCATGGATAAACTGGAAGGTAAAGGGCGAAACTTACACAGTCTCTTTTGATGGAGGCAGAGCATCGGGACGTATGGAGTCAGTGGAAGGCATATCCGGGGATTACGTTCTTCCGGAGTCTGGTTTTACATATCAATCAGCGATCCTTGATTGCTGGGCGCTGGATAATCCTGATGGAGAGAAAGCGGGATGCCCGGGAGATATTTTTCCTGTTACGGAGAATGTGGTGTTTTATGCCAGCTGGAGACTTGTGATCGTGATACCGGAGATTCACGCATGGGGCGAATGGCAGAGCGATGCCGACAAACATTGGAAGAAATGCTCAAACTGTAATGTCATCGGTGAAGAATCAACACATAAGTGGGATAGCGGCGAAGTGACAATACAGCCTACCTGTACAACCGCAGGTCAGAAAACCTATACCTGCACAGTCTGCTCCGCAACAAAATCAGAAACGATGGATGCGCTGAGTCATGATTTCAGTGTGCAGCAGCATAATGAAATCCGGCACTGGAAGAAATGTTCCCGCTGTGAGGCAGAGGATATCAGGGAAGATCACTCCGGCGGAACAGCCACCTGCAAAGACCAGGCGGTGTGTTCTGTCTGCGGCGCGGCTTATGGGGAGCTGAATCCAGATCACCACACGGGCGGCACCGAGGTGCGCGGCAGAGTTGAGGCCACCGCCAGCGCAGATGGCTATACGGGGGACACCTATTGTAAGGGCTGTGGTATCAGAATTGCGGCAGGACAGGTGGTACCGAAGGATCCGGCGTCCCCGACGACCCCGACAACCCCGACGACACCGACGACCCCGACGCCCCCGACGACCCCGACGACACCGACGACACCGACAATCCCGACGATTCCAACGACCCCGACGCCCCCGAAAAAGGACAGCAGCAGTTCCGGCAGCAGCGGCGATACCACCAGCTATACTCTGAACCTTCATGCGAACGGTGGCGGCGGCATAAGTACAATCGGGGGAACCTACGGTAAGACAGTCAGCCTTTCCGATCATATTCCGACCCGCGAGGGCTATGATTTTACCGGCTGGTATTCCGATCAGGCATTGACACAGAAGATCACGGAACTCAGGATGATCGGAAACAGGACGGTTTACGCCGGCTGGATAAAGAGCGATCCACACGCAGGGGCGAATCCATTTACGGATGTGTATGGAAATGATCGGTTTTATAAGGATGTGATGTTTGTCCATGAGAAGGGATTGATGTCCGGCGCCAGTGCGGTGACATTTGCGCCGAACACTAATATCACCCGTGCCCAGATCGCGGTGATCTTCTACCGTATGGCGGGCAGCCCTGCCGTTGAGGGAAAGAACCACTTTACGGATGTTGAGTACGGTCCCGGTACCGTAGGGCTTTACGATGCGGTAACCTGGGCGCAGCAAAACGGTATTATGGGAGACTCTGACGGCAAAAAATTTGGGCCGGATGATCCTGTTACGCGTGAACAGCTTGCATCTATCTTTTATCGCTACGCACAGCTCAAGGGTTATGATACCACACAGGGTGGCATGGCAGCCGGCAGCGATCTTCTTGATCTGAAGGGCACGGTTACCCGCGCTGAGACTGCGGAGATGCTCCATCAATTTGTAGAAAAACAGGGACTGAAACCTGTTGCTGCGTCGAGAGGTGCGACAGAATGGGTGAAACCGGCGAGCTGAGGCGATACATCGGGCTGACTATCCGGTAAAAGGTGGAATCTGAGCACAGGCGGCTGATGACCTGTGTGTCCGGGTCAAAAAATGAATAAAAGACCTTTTGACATCGTTGGTTATTTTGTGTCAAAAGGTCTTTTTACTATTTATAAAATCTATGTAGTTCATGCTGGACGTCAGTTGTAGAAAGCATATTTCTGGGCAGGATGGAATTTCTGCAAACAGTCCTAAAAAGAGATGAAAGAGCAGGGATTTATTTTATCTGCGTGAAGACAGAATATCCACACCCCACACAAGCAGAATCAGTCCCAAAAGGATTGCTCCAGCCTTATTCCAGTCGTACTGGTTCATCGCGAAGATAAGCGGTGCGCCGATCCCGCCTGCGCCCACGAGTCCGAGAACGGACGCCTCACGGATATTGACGTCAAAGCGGTAGAGGACGGCGGAGCAGAACGCCGGAGCGATCTGCGGGAGAACGCTGTGGAAGACGGCTGGAACCGGGTGGACACCCATGGCGAGGAGTGCCCGGTACGGGCCGGGATCAATGGTCTCCAGACATTCGGTGAAGCGCTTTGTGAGAAGTCCGATGCTGCAGACAGCTAACGTCAGGACACCTGTGAAGGCGCCGGGACCGGAGACCCGGATAAAGATCAGTCCGTAGATCAGGAACGGGATCGACCGGATCGCCATGATGATCAGGTTAAAGAAAAAAGCAGCCGGCGCCGGGACAAAGCGTCTTGTGTTGAGAAAGGCAAGAGGTGCGGAAAGGAAAGCACCGATGGATGTTCCGACGATAGCGATGCAGATGGTCTCAAGGAGAAGGTAGATGAGCCCGTCTTTCTCTGTGGAGAAAAAGAAGGTCCAGTCCGGATGCGTGAGTCCGGCTGCCATACTTTTTAACGCCGCGGCACTTGTCCTTGAAAAATCCGGCGGGGTCTGAGCCGCGAGGCAGAAGAGGAAGAGGGTAGCGAAACCGAAAAGGATCATCCGTCCAGAGACACAGGCTTTTTTAGACAAGGCTTTGCTGCCTGAAAAAAGTTCTGTAATCTGTCCGCTGTGGATCACAGCTGTAAAATACCGGTTCGCGGATTCGATGACACAGACGGTGAGAAAGAGCAGCAGCAGGATCGTTCCGACTTTATGGAATTCCCGCCAGGAGATCTTTTCATTTAAGATCAGACCGATCCCGCCTGCTCCAACGTATCCGAGAATGGAGCTGTGCCGCACATTCGTCTCAAAGAGGTACAGGGCGTTTGTCAGAAACGCGGGCAAAATCTCCGGCAGGACGGCATGGATAAATGCCGGGAAACGGGCGCAGCCCATAGAGATAAGGGCCTGATAGGGGGCTGTGTCCGTATGTTCCGCATCCTCGTAGGTGAGCTTAGTCATGATCGCAAAGGTGTAGAGCGTGATCGCGAAGGTTCCAGCAAAGGTTCCGAGTCCGAAGAGAAAGGTCGCGGCGAGCGCCAGGATCAGCGCCGGAAAAGACCGGAGTATCTGGATCAGGAGACGCAGCAAACGCCTTGCCCAGGACGGAAACTGCAGGGACACAGCGCCGAAAGGGGAAACGATCAGTGCCAGAGCGGATCCTGTCACGGTACCAGTAACGGACATCTGGATCGTGTAAAAGAGAGGCAGCAGGATCTTCGGAAAAAAGGAGAGATCCGGCCGCATCATGTCGGCCGCCAGATCTGAAAGATGGGAGCTCCTTGAAATAAAAAGAGCCGGATCACATCCGGTGAAGGACGCGGCGGCGTAAAAGCAGAGAAGGAAGAGGATCCAGCCGGCAGGTTTTATATAATTTTTTCGATTTCTGTACATGGATTGCTTCCTCCTCTGAAATGCTTCTCTGCAAGGATCCGTTGGGACGGATAAATGCATAAATAGCAGAGTTCTATTATTTATCACCTATGATAGGTGGGCGTCTTCGAGACTGAGATAAATGTTTCTCAAGATTTCCTCATTCATTTCCGATGGCGTTCCATCAAAAACCACATTTCCGTCCTTCAGCCCGATGATCCGGTCGGAAAACTCCTGAGAAAATTCAAGGTTATGGCTGTTCATAAGAATCGTGACGCCATCCTTTTCCTGAATCTCCTTTAAAAGTGTCAGGATCTGCCGCCCGGTGACCGGATCCAAGGAGGCGGCGGGCTCATCAGCCAGCAGGATTTTTGGATGACGCATGAGGGCTCTCGCGATGGCGGCGCGCTGTTTCTGACCACCGGAGAGATTTTTTACCGGTTCTTCTGCTTTTTCCAAGAGTCCCACGCGGTCAAGAAATTTCAGTGCTTCCGCCCGGCGCTTTTTTCCATAGATTCCGAACACAGCGGGGAAAAATCCCATATCCGGCAGACAGGCAGTGAGCACATTTGCAAGGCAGGTGGAATTTTCCACGAGACAGAAATCCTGGTAGATGGTGCCGATGGATCTCTTTACATTCTTCCTGGCGGTTCCGGACATGGACGATATGTCGCTGCCATCAAAAAGGACAGCCCCGTCCCCCGGCGTCTCCATGCCGTTTAAGATCCGGAACAGGGTGGTTTTTCCAGCTCCGGACGGACCGATCACAGAGACGAACTCGCCCTGAGGGATGGTAAAGGTTACATGGTCCAGGGCGCGTGTCCCGTTTTTAAATTGTTTTCCAATGTTCTGAAGAACGATTTCCATGAAGATACCTGCCTTACAAATAATGAATCAGTAAAAAACTGGAACCTGTTTAGTTCATAGACTTTAACATTTCCTGTGCGGCGCGTTCCCCGTCATAGTTCGCGTCATCGCCCCACTCGTAGCCGACCTGACTGAAGACTTTGATGATGTCTTTGCCTTCATCAGTTCCTGCGATCTCGATGAAGGAATCACCGAGAGCCTGACGGAAGTCAGCGTCCTGCATAAGGTCGGAAGTTTTGCTGTATGCGATCATATCGTTGTAGATTCCCTCTGTGACGCCGATGATGCCTGTCTGCTTTACCATATCATCAGTGCCGCCGAATTTCTCTTTCCAGTCCGGCGCATATTTTGTGCGGATATGGCCGTAGGAGACCATGAGGTCTGCCTGTCCGGAGGCGAGGCGGGCAAGGGAGGTGGTGTAGGAATCAGACTGGACCGCATTTGCGAGGTCAGCGATGGTCTTTCCGTAGCGCTCGTTTAACCATAAGGACGGATAAATGTAGCCGGACGCGGAGGTCGGTCCCATGACTGCCCAGGTGGCGCTGTTTAAGTCATCCCAGGTAAGTTCCTCGCCGTTGTTGACCTTTGCCAAGAGCTCCTGACCTTTTTCACTCGGTCCTGCGAGAATGATGGAGCGGTAATATGTGCTCATTTTGTCTGTGTTTTCCTCGATGGTGCCGTCGTTCCATTCCTTCGGATCTTCGGAGTCCTTATTGATGGCGTAGCGGAGAGCCGTCAGGAGAACGTCGCAGTCATCGGAGAACAGGACATAGTTTCCTCCGGAGATAAATCCGATATCAGCGCTTCCTGCGCTCAGTGCCTCACCGACAGCAGTGTAGCTTGTTCCGACGGTCATGTCGATGTCTTTGACATCGTAGCCTTTTTCAAGCAGTGTCTCTTTTAAAAGGTTCTCTAACGGCTCTGTTGCGGTCGTGATCGTATCTGCGTCCGCGTACGGGGAGAAAGCGATCTTTAAGGAATCGATGGATTTTGTCTCTGCGGAAGCGGCTGCTTCAGAAGTGCTTTCCGCAGAAGCGGCAGCTGTGGTCTCCCCTGTGGAAGCAGCCGGTGCGTCCGTTTTGGAAGAACATCCTGCAGTAAGTCCGAGGCAGAGCGCCAGGGAGAGAGCCGGTACAACAAATTTTCTCATAATATAATACCTCCATAGCCCGTCAGGGCAGAATATATTTTCTGCTGAAAGAATGGGACACCGGGAAATACGGTGAAATAGTTTCAATATCCGCTAATGGTCAGGACACTGTGAGAGCGTGATCGTTCCGAATAAGAAATAGAACGCATTCAGCTGCCATGAATCCGGAAGAAACAGGCGGATAAAGAAAAGGGCATGCCTTCTGCAGCATGCCGTAAAAATGACTTTCAGGCAGAATGCTGACAAGCCGCGGATATGGATCCGCGGCATGGGACGGTCGATCCTTTCTGGGATCCTCTCAGCCCGGAACACGGGCTCCCTCGCAATCTGGTCTTCGTCATCAAGTAATTGAATTGACCGCAGCACCAGGGCGCTCCCCCTCATGCTGCATTCCGTTAACCGATTTGGATTGTAGCACAGGAGATGGAAAAAGGCAAGAGAGGAAATTTCTGAAAGGCCGCCGAGAAAAAGCGATGGGCGGGGAACACAAGGCTGTAAGCAGGCTGCACGGAATACATGAAAAATATCGATGGATCCATGCAAAATCCGCAGTCTTGAAATTATGTACGAAACCGGGTGCAAACTTGACTTTTCCGTGCGGAAAGTATATAGTAAATCTTGTCAGAAAAAAGAAAATAAACAGACCGGGGAGCCTGACGGATCAGGCTGAGAGTTGGCTGCATCGCCAAGACCCGTATACCTGATTTGGATCATGCCAACGTAGGAAGCTGCTGAAGAGAAAGAGTAGAAGTGGAGATACCTGCGGGTGTCTCCTTTTTTTACGCGAACAACGAGCCAAAGTCCGCGCTTGCGCGAGACCTTGGCGACTGTCGCGATAACAAGGGGAAACTCGCGAAGCGTGTTTTCACTTGTTATAACAGGAATTCCGGGGAATTCCCTGTTACAAAAAAGGCACTAATGTGCCAATGCTGCGCACTCGTGCGAAGATGCAGATCGTCGCAAGTGACCGCGCGGGGCGCATCCTTTTTATGATATGCATTCGAAAGAATCTGCTGATGACAGGTCGGCAGGTAAATTGAAAGGCAGAATGGCTTGAAAAATACGTCTGGTGCGTATTTCGATTTTTTAGGAGGTAAGATATGAACTGCAGACCGGAAGATATGCTGCTCTACGCGGTGACGGACCGCGCGTGGTTAAATGGTGAGACTCTGGAGAGCCAGGTGGAAAAGGCTTTAAAGGGCGGCGCGACCTTTGTTCAGCTCAGGGAAAAAGAGCTGGATGAGGAGATGTTTTTAGAAGAGGCGAAGAAAATCAAAAAGCTCTGTGCCGAATATCATGTTCCCTTTGTGATCAACGACAACGTGGATATCGCCCTTAAGGTGGACGCGGACGGCGTTCATGTGGGACAGAGCGATATGGAAGCGGGAAAAGTGAGAGAAAAGCTGGGACCGGATAAGATCATCGGTGTTTCCTGTAAGAATGTGGAGCAGGCACTTCTCGCGAAAAAGCACGGGGCAGATTACCTCGGCGTCGGAGCGATGTATCCGACAGGAACAAAAAAGGACGCCACAGCGGTGACACCGGAGGCGCTTTCTGCGATCTGTCAGGCGGTGGATATCCCGGTAGTCGCCATCGGCGGGATCAATAAGGACCGCCTGGAGCCCCTTAAGGGAACCGGTGTGGATGGCGTCGCAGTCGTCAGCGCGATCTTTGCGGCAGAGGATATTGAGAAGGCGACACGAGAACTGAAAGAGGCGGTAAGAGAAATCTTATAATATAATTTTTTAAACACTACATTCAAACAAGCCAATAAGCCAGAAGAAAAATACTACTTGCCTGAAAATATGAATTCTAAATTCACAGAGCAGCAATTTTCCCTCTGGGTTTTGGAATAGATCAAGCGGAAAACACTTCCGCGGCGGCACATTGGGGGCACCACCTTGCGTCGCCTAATAAAAAGTTATTGATGCCTGAAAGGAGTTTTTATGATGAAGACAGCATTAACGATCGCTGGAAGCGATTCCAGCGGAGGCGCCGGCATCCAGGCCGATTTAAAGACGATGATCGCAAACGGAGTATACGGAATGAGCGCGATCACAGCACTGACGGCCCAGAACACGACCGGCGTCCAGGGGATTTTCGAGGTAACACCGGAATTCCTGGAACAGGAGATCGACAGCGTATTTACGGACATCCGTCCGGACGCGGTAAAGATCGGAATGGTTTCTTCTGCGGGACTGATCAAGTCCATCGCAAAGAAGCTTCATGAACACAAAGCAGAAAATATCGTTGTGGACCCGGTCATGGTGGCGACAAGCGGATCAAAGCTGATCAGCGACGATGCCATCGGCACATTAAAAGAATACCTGTTTCCGATGGCGGCAGTCCTGACCCCGAATATCCCGGAGACAGAGGTTTTATCAGGGATGGAAGTAAAGTCCGCCGAGGACATGATCGCGGCGGCAAAACAGATCAGTGAGACCTATCACTGCGCGGTCCTCTGTAAGGGCGGTCATCAGTTGAATGATGCCAACGACCTGTTATACCGCGACGGCAGCTACCGCTGGTTCAACGGTAAGCGTATCGACAACCCGAACACCCACGGAACCGGCTGCACCTTATCGAGCGCCATCGCCTCCAATCTGGCGAAGGGTTATGACCTCGATACGGCGGTGGAACGCGCAAAGGCTTACATCTCCGGAGCACTGGCAGCCATGCTGGACCTCGGACATGGATCCGGACCGATGGATCACGGATTTGATTTTCGCGGAAAAGGATTTGCGGAGGAACAGGCATGACGATGACAGAACGCCTTTTAGAGGCAACAAAGGAGATCTGGGACGGCTATAACGAGACGCCTTTTGTAAAGGGAATCGCGGACGGCAGCCTGGATCATGAAAAATTTAAATATTATATGATACAGGATTATCTGTATCTTCTTGACTATACAAAGGTATTTTCCATCGGCACGGCGAAGGCGAAAAACCTCGACGCTATGCGCCTGTTCGCGGGTTATACCCATTCGATCCTGGACGGTGAAATGGATATCCACCGCGCGTACATGACGAGACTTGGAATCGCGAAGGAGGAGGCGGAGCAGACACCGGTCGCTCTTGATAATCTGTCCTATACCTCTTATATGCTTCGTGTCGCTTACGAGGAAGGAGAGGCGGAGGTCATGGCGGCGATCCTTTCCTGCGCGTTGAGCTATGAGTTTATCGCGAAGAAGATCCTTGCGGAGTATCCGGCTGCAGATAAGCATGAGTTCTATGGGGAATGGGTCAGCGGATATGCGTCCGATTCCTACCACGAGGACAATGAGGTGCTGGCAGACCTGATGAACCGCCTGACGGAGGACTATTCCGAGAAGCGGAAACAGCATCTCGTGGACATCTTTACAGCATGCTCCCGCTACGAGGCGGCATTCTGGGATATGGCATGGGAAATGAGGCAGTAGGATGCTGAAATTTGACAATGTAAGCTTTCAATATGATGTGGAAGATTTCTCCATCATTGACCACCTCTCCTTCGATGTACAGGACGGGGAATTCGTGTCCGTCATCGGCGCTTCCGGCTGTGGTAAGAGTACGATCTTCCGGCTTGTGAACAAGCTCCTTCTGCCGGCTTCCGGCGAGATCCTGGTGGACGGAGAGTCCATTGAGAGGAAGAGAAACTACTGTGGATACATGCCGCAGCAGGATCTTTTATTTCCATGGCGGACCGTGAGGGAGAATCTCCTGCTGCCGATGGAGATCCGGGGCGGATATTCGAAAATGGAGATGAGAGAGAAAGCGGACGCGGCGCTGGAATCTGTTGGTCTTAAGGACTGGGGTGACAAGATGCCGAAGGAGCTTTCCGGCGGCATGCGCCAGAGAGCGGCGTTTGCGAGAACGGTGCTCACGGGTTCCGACCTTCTGCTCCTCGATGAGCCATTTTCAGCCCTCGATTACCTGACGAGGATCTCCATGCGGGAATGGCTTTTAGAGCAGTGGGAGAGGGAAAAAAAGACAGTCCTTTTTATCACGCACGATGTGGAGGAAGCGGTCTTTTTGTCCAGCCGGATCCTGGTTGTAGAGGAATCACCGATCACCCACCTGCGGTCCATTGATGTTCCGGCAGAATATCCGAGATCCAGGGACGAGCTTCGGAAACCGGAGATACTGTCCCTGAAGGAGGAGCTGATCGGTATGCTGAGGAAGGAGACGTCATGAGTAAGAAGATGAAGAAGGATCATGCGCGGGTTCCTTCCGGGGCTTCGCGCGGACAGACCCATAATTTTCTGAGTACGAATCTTCCGGCGGCGATTCTGGTGGCAGCTCTGCTGATCTTCTGGCAGGCGGCGGCTATGGGAATCGACGCGGCGTATATCCTGCCGTCACCGACCCAGGTGGTGGTACGGCTCTGGGAGCTTAGAGGTCCGTTATTTAAGGCACACCTTCCGGCAACGATGTCGGTGGTGGGGATCGGACTTCTGATCTCCATTATTCTTGGCCTTGGTCTGGCCGTTCTGATGGATGCCAGCGAGACAGCGGAAAAGGCACTTTATCCGCTTATCATCGCGTCCCAGACGATCCCGACAACAGCTCTGGCACCGCTTTTTGTACTCTGGTTCGGATATACGATCTGGAGCAAGGTGCTTGTGACGGTGCTGATCACATTTTTCCCGATCACGATCACGGTATTCGACGGATTTAAGTCGGTGAAGACGGAGATGGAAGAGCTCTTGTTTACCTTTGGCGCGGATAAACGCCAGATTTTTATGAAGTTAAAGGTTCCGGCTGTCCTGCCCTGCTTTTTCTCAGCGATCAAGATGGCGGTTCCGTTATCGATCATCGGAGCGGCTATCGGTGAATGGCTGGGAGCTCAGAGCGGACTTGGATACTTCAGCAGGAGGATGATGACACAGCTTGATGGAGCCGGAGTGTTCGCACCGATCTTATTGTTATCGGTGGCAGCGATGGCGGCTGTCTGGGTGGTCACACTGCTTGAAAAACGGATCATTCACTGGAGAAATGAGTAGAAAACACAACATGAAATTCTGGCTGACCAGTGAAAGAGCAGGACAAATTATTTTGATAACGAAAGGAAATGACATGAAAAAAGGAATGAGAATCGCTGCAGCGGTGATGGCTGCGGCTTTCAGTATGACAGTACTTGCAGGATGCGGTAAGAGTGAGACAAAGACAGCGGAGACGACGGCGGCAGCCGCTTCAGCGGAAAACAGCAGCGTAGCAGAGACAGCGGCTGCTTCTGATGAGAAAAAGGATCTCCGTGAGGTCAATGTGGTATTGGACTGGTATCCGAACGCGATCCACACCTTTATCTACACCGCCATCGAGCGCGGATATTATGCGGAAGAGGGACTTGATGTGAAGGTCCGCTTCCCGGCGAATGCGAATGACGCGCTGGCACTTGTCGCTGCCGACAAGGCAGAGATCGGAATGTATTATCAGCAGGATGTGATCCAGGCGGTTGCAAATCAGGGAACGAAGATCAAGTCCATCGGCGCGATCGTGCAGTCTCCGTTAAGCATTGTACTTTCTTTAAAGGATAAGAACATTACAAGCCCGTCCGATCTTGTCGGAAAAACGGTTGGATACGGCGGAACAGCTCTCAGTGAGTCTATTGTGAAGACCATGATGGAGTATGTGGGCGCGGACGCGTCAGATGTAAACCTGATCGACGTTGGATTTGACCTGATGAGCTCCATGACTACCGGCAACGTGGATGCCACCATCGGCTGCCTTGTGAACCATGAGGTTCCGCAGCTGGAGGAAGAGGGCTTTGATGTCAATTATTTCATGGCAAACGGATATGGCATTCCGAATTATTATGAGGAAGTGTTCCTCGCAAATAATGAGATGATCGAGAGTGAGCCGGAGGTCTTAAAGGGCTTTTTACGTGCATCTGCAAAGGGCTTTGAGGACTTTAAGAAGGATCCGGACGGCTGCCTCGCGATCCTCATGAACAACCAGAATGAGGAGAATTTCCCGCTGACACAGAGCGTTGAGGAGAAATCCTGTGAGACTCTGCTGCCACTTATGGAGACGGAGGATGCTCCGTTCCTGACACAGACGGAGGAGTGCTGGCAGGAGAACATCGACTGGATGCTTGAGAGTGGACTGATCGATCAGAAGGTTGAGGTTTCTGATGTGATGGTGGACCTCGGGGAGTAGGTTCCTTGGGGAAATCTTATAGGAATTGAGAAATACCGGGATGGCGGGGAGACTGCTGTTCCGGTATTTTTGTTGGTTTGAGTCAGGAAAAGAGAGGTTGAGTCAACTTGGCGGAAGTACGCGCAGGTCAGCTTCCGGAACCGCCTGGAAATCGACAGCACCAGGAGCCGGAAGCTGACCTGCGCTGGGGATTGAAGGCGTAAGGATAGACCTGGAGGATGTATGATCTGGTTGTTACTGTGGGAAAGAACGCTTGTTCATATGAAAGATATGTATTATAATTGGAATTAGATAACGTTTTACGAGGAAGAAAGAGATACCTGGATGGAGGAAATGAATATGGCGGAACAGATGAAGAAGGAGAGGGCAAGGCGGCTGTTTTTGATCGCTTTCGTCCTGTTTACGTTTGCGAACGGATTTGGCGGCAGTATTATCTCGAACTATTTTAAGGGCGTGTATCAGGTGGACTCGGTGCAGAGGGGGCTTTTGGAGATCCCGAGGGAGCTGCCGGGAGTTGTGGGAGTGTTTGTGATCACGGCGCTGTCGGGATGTGGAAATCTGACGTTAGCGATGATCAGTTTCTGCCTGTACGCGGTGGGAATGTTTGTCCTTGGTCTTTTATCTCCGGGATATCTCTTAATGCAGCTGTTTGTGTTTACCTATTCTCTCGGGGATCATATTGTCATGCCGGTCCGGGATGCGATCGCGATGGATCTCGCGGATGAGGGGAAGACGGGAACCTTTCTCGGAAAATACCGGGGATATGCGACGATGGGGTCCATGGCGGCATCATTGCTTGTATTTATCGGGTTCCGGTACGGGGCGTTCTGGTTCCGGGCGGACAGATCGATCGTTCCGTCGTTCTGCGTGTCACTTGTAGTCGTTGCGGCGGCGTTATTCTTCCTGTGGAGACTGAGAAGAGAGGCTCCGGCCCTTGATGTGCGAAAGCATGATGAGAAGAAAAAAGGACTGCCGCTTAAGAAGAAATACATTCCTTATTATATCGTTACGGGAGTTTATGGTTTCCAGAAACGGATGCGTCTGGTGTTTGCACCGTGGATCATTATCGAGCTCCTTGCGATGGGGGCAGATACGGTGGCGCTTCTTGGAATCGCGGCGCATTTTGGCAGCAGTATGATTGCTCCGCAGATCGGAAAATTTCTCGACCGGTATGGTGTGAAAAAGGGACTTGTTCTGGAGAGTGTGACGATCGGGGCGATCTTTCTGTATGCGGCCTGGGCAGTCCATGGGATCACGTCAGGTGTGTTTACGGGGAGAGTGGAGCAGATCTTTGCGTTCACGGCATATATTTTTATTATGATCGCAGATCATTTTAACGCGGTTCATGTGATGTTAATGAAAAAACTCAGCGACTCTCCGGCGGACGTGATGGAGAACCTGTCCTTCGGCCTCAGTGTGGATCATGTGCTGGCAGTGACGGTCTCCGGGCTTTTAGGCGCTGTCTGGAAGTTTGTCGGTCCGGAGTGGGTGTTTGTATTGGGAGCAGCGGTCTGCCTGGTGCATTTCGGGGTGGCTGTGTGGCTTGGAAAGAGAGCATGATAAAGAAGACACAAAATAGCTGGCGGATATGATAAATTTAAGGAGGAACAGAATATGATTTTTGTATCGCACTATGATTCACCGCTTGGAATCCTTTATCTGGCGGCGGATGAAGAAGCGTTAAAGGGAGTCTGGTTTGAGGGGCAGAAATATTTTGCTTCCGGGTTAAAAGAGAACGGGACAGAGGAGAAGGAAACTCCTGTCTTGAAGAGGACGAGAGAGTGGCTGGATCTTTATTTCGCAGGAAAAGATCCGGGGTTTCTTCCGCCGCTGGCGCCGGACGGATCAGAATTCCGGAAAGAGGTCTGGAAGCTCCTGCTTACGATCCCATACGGGAAGACGATGACTTACGGGGAGATCGGCAGAAAAATTGCTGAGATGACAGGAAAAAAGCACATGTCCGCTCAGGCCGTCGGAGGCGCAGTCGGCCACAATCCGATCTCGATCCTGATTCCATGCCACCGGGTGGTCGGAACGAACGGGAGTCTCACCGGGTATGCGGGCGGAATCGAGAAGAAGATCGGGCTTTTGAAACTGGAACAGACAGACATGTCCGGGATGTTTGTGCCGAAGAGAGGGACGGCGCTGTAGTTGAGAAGTGCTGGATGTTCACGTGTATGGTTTCGTCTTCTGAGCTGTGAGCAAAATATACAGTTACTGTTTGCGCAAGGCGCGAACAGTAACATACGAAATGACGGGTGTAGTGTAGAAATGTGAAAATTTTGCATTACACTTGTTTTTTATGATATTATGGTAGCGGAAGAATTTAGATTTCGTTGAGGTGCGACATGAAGATACAGAAAAAATGGCTCTATATACTGCTGGCTGCAGCAGGTGTGTTCGGTGTGGTCACAATTCTCTTTTTTTCAGGTGAAAAATGGCTGCGTGATGGCTGGTATTATATCCCTGACAGGGCGATCGCCATTGCACTTGGGCTCTGCGTGTTCTGGCAGATCGTGCTGACAGCGGGGACATTTTTTTTGCTGGCGTGGAACAGAAAGAAATTCGACGGCTGGATGAGAAGAATTATCAGGATACCGGTGATCGTGGCGGCGGTTTTTCTGTTCCTGTTTTTTGCATGGAACTGGTTTCTTTACAGTCTTGGATTTGAGCAGAAAGTGGAACAGTATGATGAACACATTGCCCTGTATGTAACGAATACATTTGTGAGAACGAGATTTCGGTATCCGCATTATATGTATGAGGAAAACTGGCTGTTTATGAGGAGTCTGAGTGATGAAGAACAGCAGGAAGCTGTTTTAAAATACGGAGATCCGGATGATTATTACAGGGAATATCATTAACGGCAGATGCAGATATGCGCCGGAAGAAAAGCTGCAGTTGGAGAGTTATGTGATTCGGAAAGGAAAATAAACGATGCGATATTTAAAACCACACTTTTACGATAAATTTGTCTGCACGGCCGGAGACTGTCCGGATACCTGCTGTGCGGGATGGCAGATCATGATCGATGAGGATTCTCTTAAGAAGTATAAAAACGTGCAGGGGGAGTTTGGAAAACGCCTGCATGGGTCGGTCAACTGGAAAGAGGAGTGCTTCTGTCAGAATGAACGGCGGTGCGCATTTTTGAATGAGGAGAATCTGTGTGATCTCTATAAAGCACTGGGACCGGACGCGCTCTGCGATACCTGCCGCCTTTATCCGAGACACACGGAGGAATTTGAGGGACTCAGGGAATTATCCTTATCCCTTTCCTGCCCGGAGGCGGCGAAGATCATTCTTTCCTGCAGGGAGCCGGTCCGGTTTTTTGAGGAGGAGACGGACGAGGATGACGATTTTGACGAGTTTGATTTTATGATGTTTTCGAGACTGGAAGACACCAGAGATGTTCTTTTCTCTGTTTTACAGGATCGAAGCCTGCCGCTGACACTGCGCATGGCATCATGCGAGCAGCTGGCGGAGAGATACCAGATCTGTATGGAGGAAGGAAGAGAGTTTGAGATTGATGATCTGCTTCAGGAATGCGAACGCCATCACAGGGACGGAACCTTGCGGGAGTTTATATCGGAAAGTCTCTCAGAAAAGGGCGTGGATGCGGCATCTTTTCATCAGTGGGAGTGGCAGAAGGAAGAACTTCAGGTGCTTTATGGCCTGGAACGTCTGCGCCCGGAGTGGGATCAGGTGCTTGACGGAGCGGAAAAGTGGCTGTATCAGGGAAGCAAAGAGGAATATTTTAAGATATGCGAGGAATTTCACCGGATGTATGGGGCGCTGAGCAGTCATAAAGAAGAGTGGGAAAATCTGGGCGAACAGCTTTTGATGTTCTTTGTCTATACATATTTCTGCGGAGCCGTCTATGACGATATGGTCTGTTCCAAGATGGAGTTGGCGCTGTTTTCTGTCCGCTGGATCCAGGAATTTTTGATCGTCCGGTGGCTGGAAAACGGGAAGAAGCTGTCCATGCAGGATGTGGAGGAACTCTCCTGGCGGTACGCGAGGGAGATCGAGCATTCCGATGATAACCTGAATGCGCTGGAGGACTGGCTGTTTGGGATGTATGCGCCGGAAGGATGTATGTTGGAGGATGAATAGAGATGATTTCATCCGGTCTTTTCGTATGATCGGAGCCGGACATATCGTTGCATTTTGATCTGGTTCTGAATGATTTTGTTTTTGGGGGATTTCAATATTAAGGAAACGAGTTTGCTTTCTTTATACATTTTTTGCAAGAGGTACGCGCCAATGAGTCTCCGGGCGCAGACGCTTAGTGGGATTCCGGAAGGGTTCCTCTAAGCTTGCAGAAAAATGCTAAGGACGGAGAACAGGGAACACAACTCGCTGACGCTCAGACAAGTGTTCCCTGTCTTCCAACGCATTTTCCTGCGAGCCAAGAGGAAGCCAGCTCCCGGGATCCAGGCGCGCCTGTGCCCGGTGACTCATCGGCGCTGGGAATTGACTGAGCTGAAAGCGAGGGGTTATTCTCTTAATTCAGGCAGTAAATTACTATAATACTTCATTTCCCCAGACAAGACTTTATCATAGAAGCTCTGCTTCCAGTCAATAAATGCGACAGCCTGCTGCAATTTTTCGATAGACTGAAGCAGAGCTTCTCTTTTATTTTGCAGAATAATTTTTCGCGTTGGAATAGACTTTTCTCCTTCAAGGCAAAGTGCGAGATACTCTTTCATTTCAGCAATGCTCATACCGCAATTTTTCAGGCAGTTTAAACTCTGGATCCATTTAATATCGTGATTATCAAACATCCGGTAATTTCTTTTATCCCTTTTTACATTGGGAACAAGTCCTTCGTTGCAATAAAAATTCAAATTTTCGTAGGTCATATCGGTTAATTTGCAGGCCTCTTTCATGGAATACATAACATTCTCCTAAAAACATAAAATTAAATTCAAAATGCTGAATTTAACAGCTTGGATCTCAAAAAGTCCTTGACCGGTAGCAGCTACCGGCTGGTAGGATTATAGCATGATGAAAAAAATGAATCAACAGGCAGGGGGAGAACAAATGGAATATATCAGGTTACGAAAGATGAGTGTGAACGATGCGTGCGGGATGCATTGGAAGTGGGATATCGCAGCATTGATACTGCCCAGAGTTATTTTAATGAAGAGGAAGTTGGGAAGGCTATTGAAAAGTCAGGAATTGACAGAAAAGAAATATTTTTAACCTCCAAGGTATGGATCGAACATTTCAGATATGAAGAGTGTAAAAAATCTGTGCTGGAATCTGTGGAAAAACTGCGTACAGATTATCTGGATCTGCTGCTGCTGCATCAGCCGTTTGGTGATACTTACGGCGCGTGGCGTGCTTTGGAAGAATTGTACAAAGAAGGAAAATTCCATGCAATCGGTATCTCCAACCATTATACAGACCGCATGGTAGAATTTGCAAACTTCACAAATATTAAGCCGATGGTAAATCAGATGGAAACGCATCCCCTTAACCAGCAGAAAACATTAAAAGAATGGGCAGACAAATATGATATCCGGCTGGAAGCGTGGGCACCATTTGGCGAAGGAAGAAACGGTCTTTTTGAGAATGAAGTCCTGAAAGCGATTGGACAGAAATATGGAAAAACAACAGCTCAGGTAATGCTCCGCTGGCATATCCAAAGAGGTGTGATCGTAATTCCGAAGTCTGTACATAAAGAACGTATGATTGAAAACTTTAATGTATTTGACTTTGCGCTTGATGAGAATGATATGAACCAGATTTCACAGATGGATACTGCCACAAGTGCTTTTTTCTCACATCAGGATCCGGCAATGGTGGAGTGGTTTGTAAAAATGGTTGAGGAGCGCAAATCGCAGCATGACAGCAGCAAAGAAAAAAAGAACTGGTAAAGCAGCTTATGAGGTGAGTACGCACTTTTTTACTGCTATTGTCACCGGAAACTGCCGGTGGCAAACTCAGTTGGAAGGAAAAGAAATTAGGTGGGGACAAAGAATGAAAGGCCGTGTTGCAAAATATTATCTGACAGACGGAAGAAGACATACAGATTCAGAAGGTTATAAGACAAGCGTGGCATTTGAAAAATACCTTGCAGACTGCGGTCTTCAGGTGGCGACTGACAGAGACTTTGGAATTACAGCTCTGCGGTGGGCAGGAATGAAGGCGGGAATTGGAATCATACGAAAAAACAATTTCTTTTATACCGAGAAAGGGTCTTATCAGTATCTGGAGGCTTTTTTAATTGATGAGCCGCTTCAGTACATTGTGGAGAATCAGATCAGACCATGCGCTGAGAAATGTAACCTGTGCATACGATCCTGTCCGACAGAATCATTGGAAGCGCCGTACATGATGTGCAGAAACACCTGCGTTTCCTGCCTGACAACATGGGATGGCTGGGATCTAAGGACGGAACCGCTGCAGAACAAATTCGAAAAATGGATGTACGGCTGCGATGCCTGCTAGGATGCATGGCCCCATAATAGAAAAGCATGGAAAGATACAGAAGAATTCCCAGAACTCGAAGCGTGGAGCAGCTATTTTACGGATACAGAGATCGTTCTGGCGGAATACAGCTGGCTGCGATCCGTCGTGCAGCCCAAACTCTGGTATATTCCGCAGGGGAAAGAGTGGCGGTATAAAACGAATGCGCTGAACGCGATGTTAAATAACTATGATCCGAAATACCTTCCGGTTATTAAAAAAGTATGTCAGGATGAATATCGTGAGGTTCGTGATATGGCGGAGTGGGTGCTTGAAGAGATTGAAAGGAAAGGTATCGGTGAATCGGAAAATGGGCAGTGATGTTGCATATAGAACATAAAATTACAGATAATTAACTAAAATATAAATAATATATTACAAATTATGAAGATATACGGAGGTATATTGAAAAAAACAGCAATTGAAATATAATTTAAATAAGAGAAAAGCGCAAAGTGGACTGCCCCTCGGAGAGGAGGATATCAATGAAAAGACGCGAAAAAATTATGTTGGCAATATTTGCTGTTGATCTGTTCCTTTTACTGTTTTACAATCAGGTCCGCGAGGATGTGCGGACTAATTTTACCTATAAGAAAATCTTATTCTGGTGGTTCTATTTTTATCCTATTGCTTATTTTATGGGAGGATATTTCCTAAGTCATTTTATCCTCGTAAAAAGTAAAATTGTTCTTGATAAGAAAGTGCAGAGAATGCTGATAGTTTTAATTACTGCTGTCGCAGGGGTGTATGCACTTGCAACGGGAGCGATGATCGTGCATCAATTTCATCCATTTGTGCCATATTCGCTTGGTACAACATTCGAGTATGCCTTTTTTACGATATATCCCAAACATGTATATATATTTTCGATAGTTGGTTTCCTGACAGCCGTATGTTTATTCAGTCACCCGGAGGGGAGGCAGTATGAGCAAGAAGAAAATTAAAATAAGATATATCATTTTTGTTCTGATCATCATAGGCATAGTAGTTTTTGTTGGAAAAATAACTAAGCTTGATGATTTAAACGCAGAAAAAGTCACCGAGATCATACTCGTATCCCCACCTTATAAAAAGAGAATAACAGACCGGCAGGAGATCGAAGAATTTACGAGTCTGTTTAATGAAAGAAAAAAGAAACCTGTATTTTCAATCATCAACTCATCTGGCTGGAGCAAAAGAGCCATTATAACAACGGAAACATATCAATATGATATTATTTTTTGCGGGGAAAACATCACAGTGAACAGGCAGAAATATGTCATGGATGAATCGATCGATTCTGAACTGGAACAGTTTTATCGGTTCCTGAATGAGACAGAGGAAAAATATAATTAACAAAGCCCCGTTAAGATGAATGCCCCCGGATAAGGAGGTCACTATTATGGATAAATCAATAAAAACATGGAGAGTTTTTCTTTTTGGGATGTGCTGTATCTTGGTGAGCCTGTATATAAAAAAAATTTTACTCTCATTAGAAATAATAAAAGGTGATTTTTTATCCAATAGTATTGTTGGGGTTGCGGTGATCTGGTTCATAGCCGGTATTTTTCGCCTATACCATTTAAAGCGAACATATCCTGAACTTAAAACAGTCTTATCGAAAGATAAATGGTGCATAGCAGAATCTATTCTTATTTTCATTCTAGCAGTGGGATTAACATTAACTGGTGTAGGAGCGCACAATACCCAGATGTTATCTGAAATATTTCAAAGAGATGAAGATGAGAATATCACAGAATCTATAGTAAACACAGAGTATGGTTCTATAGAGGATTTTTCAGCAAACAACAGCATGGATATTTTTGTGCTTAATTTTAACAAGGAAAGCAATTTAGATAATGGATCGTTCAGCGCAGTAGATAAAACTGTTTCTGTGGCAAAGAGCTATACGGCAGTAACATATGAATGTGAGATAGATAGCGATAGATTTCAGGTAAAGTTGGCAACATATGATTCGGACAATGGCGAAGAACAACTGAACGCTGTAATAAAAAGCAATCCGGACATATTCACGAAAAAAGATATTAGAGGGAATTCCACATATTATTGCCCGGGATCAAAATATGACTGGTCGGACTGTTATGCAATGGTAGTAGATCATAAATTACTCGTGGTTAATATAGAAAAAGAATATGATCAATACATTGAATGGGTGTTAGGGCATATCACATTACAGTAATAAAGAAAGTAATTACTTTTTGTAATATTACAAGGAGCTAGTTTATGCAGATTATATTTCTGCCTGGTGATGAACCATTTTCGCAGTATCCTAATCATTATGTCGTTACTTCTAGTCTTGAAAACGTGATACTCACCATTTAAAGAATGGAGATGATCCTGATTAAAAAGATACGCATAATTGCATTAATATCTATTCTGTGCCTACTGATAGTTTATTTGCTTTGGAATAACATGAGTTTAAAAGGAAATTGGCTTGATGATTCTGATACCGTTTCCATTGAATGGTATGATTATAAAGGAATCTATCACAACCAGACTTTGACAGAAGAAAGAAGCGGACTTACTCAATTAATAAAGGATATAACCCCAAAGAAAATATACATAACTCCGCAATCACGTTCAGGAGAACAAAGTTATAATATTGACTATTCTGGCAAGCGAAGTGTTCGTTATACTGTAAAAAGTTCAGGTTTAATTATTATTTTGAATAATGAATTTCCATTTCAACATTCGGTCTGGAAAATAGGAGATTACGCGGTAATTATTCAATACATAAATAGTATGGTTGATAGATGAGCAAAGAAGAAAAAACGCATCACCATAAAAGCTGTTTGATCGTGATATGAATGGAGAACCTGTACACTGGTACACAAAATCAAAGGGAAATGGAGGGGACAAAATGAAAAAACATTGTATACTATGGACTGTAGTAATAACTCTTATTGTTTCCTGGTTTTTATTTTTTCCATGGAGTAAACAAGTATTTGAGGATGGCGGGACTATTGTCTATTCCAGTTTCACATACAAAATTTATATATGGAACTCAATAGGAGGAAAAAACACGACTGAGATATATTATTTCCCATTTAATTTTAAGTATAGAAGTGGGATATTAGATAAATGATTAAAAGTTAATGACAGCACTTTGATTATTGTTTATGAGTCTAACAACGCACATTTTAACTGTCGAAAGTCCAGAACACGGTTGATCATAGATGGATCTTGAACTGGAGCGGTTTTATCGATTATTGAATGAAACTTTGGTAAAGAGAGGATACATCGGCAAAATTTATGGAGGTGAGGGCTATGAGGAAAATAAAAGAGATCCTTTTTTCTGAGAATGGCATGAAGGTGGTTAATACTCTGTTCTTTTTGGCGATGTTTTTTTATATGAGCGGCCTGTTGTTTGTCGCTTATATTGTCTGGATCTGTTATCTTGTGTTTTGCATTAGAAATACGGAATCCAGGGGAAGCAAGGTAGTTTATTCGGTGTTTGTTGGACTTGCAGTGGTTATGATCGGAGTGAGTCTGTATGGTTTGATACGAGGATGATAGATCATCCGGATTTCCTTTTGAACTTCCTGCCCTTCATGATCTTGTTACAGACTTTTTCATAGGCTCACTTGTTCTGCGCACATATCATCTCCCATGCTTCCTCATCGATCTCCTCCTCATGGAACAGTTTTCTTCTGTCGGTCTCGGTGATCCTGCGAATGACGCGACAGGGATTGCCGGCAGCGATCGACCAGTCAGGAATATCTTTTGTGACAACACTTCCGGAGCCGATCACAACGTTATTTCCGATGTGGACGCCTGGACACACGACGGTATTTCCGCCCAGCCAGACATTGTCCCCGATGGTAACTTCTTTCCCGTATTCGACCCCGGAATTGCGGGTATCCGGATGGATCGGATGTCCGGCTGTATAGATCGCAACATTCGGAGCCATCTGGCAGTTGTCACCGATTTTTACTTTTGCGACATCCAGGATCGTACAGTTGTAATTGGCATAAAAATTTTTCCCGACTTCAATATGGGAGCCGTAATCGCAGTAAAAAGGCGGATTGATCCAGGCATTTTCGGATTTCCCTAAAAGTTCTTTTACTGTCTCCGAAATCCCATCAAAATCGGAGCGGTCTGCAAAGTTAAGCTTTTGCAGGATCTTTCTGCATTTTGCCATTTCCTCCATGACACTCTGATCTGCGATGTACGCGATCTGCATGTCTCTTCTACGTTTCATGTCCATGTTTTGTTTTCCTTTCTACGCATATATAAATAAACGTTTTCATTGATTTTCATATCAGGATCTTCCATAATGATATAATAATCTCATAAGTATGACAATACCGGGTTATGGAAAGCTCGAAATAAAAGAATAAATAAAATGCGATATTTCGGAATCTATTTCCAGAGCCAAATTTGTTTTCGCACAAAGAAAGCACTATCGCTGCTGCAGTTTGAGGGGAGTGAAAAATAAAATGAAAACCTCTTGACAAGTAACCGATTGGTTACTATAATACAAAGTAACCGAACGGTTACAAAAAACAAGGAGTCAGGTCATGGCTGGAGAGACGAAAGAACGAATTTTGGAGGCTGCCCTTGAGCTGTTCGCGCAGAGCGGATATTCGGGGACTTCCATGAATGATATCGCAAAGCAGATGGGAATTACAAAGGGAGCTTTGTATAAGCACTACACGGGAAAACAGGAGATCCTGGACAGGATCGTGGAGCGGATGAATCAGATGGATTATGAGCGGGCGGAAGAGTACGAGATGCCGGAGACGGAGCCGGATGGTTTCGCGGAGGCGTATCTTCACACGCCGATCGGGATGATCCGTTCATATAGCATGGCGCAGTTTGCCCACTGGACGGAGGAACCGTTCGCGTCTAATTTCAGGAAGATGCTGACGCTGGAGCAGTATCGCGATCCGAAACTTGAAAAGCTGTATCATGATTATCTGGCGACCGGGCCAGCGGAGTATATGGCGGCGGTGTTTCGGAAGATGACGGACAGCGATGCGTCTGCCATGCAGCTTGCCCTGGAGTTTTATGGTCCGATGTTTCTGCTCTACAGCGTTTATGACGGCGCAGAGGAAAAAAGTGCAGTTTCCGGATTGCTGAGCGAACATATCGACCGTTTTATCAGGCGGATGGAAGCAGAGAGGATGGATGTAAAATGACAGAATATACAGGGCGGGAAAGATTCTGGATCCGATGTCCGGTGTGTGGGGCAAAAACACGTCTGCAGCTGCTTTGGGAGACGGAACTCAGGGCGTTTCCGTTGTTTTGCCCGAAATGTAAAAGCGAAACATTGATCGATGCAAAAAATTATATGATCCAGGTTCAGGTTGAGCGAAAGTGAGACCTGATGTGTGATCCGGTTCAGTATAAGCTGACAAAATATTATGCCCCACCACATGGAAGAAGTGGTAGCCCAATTGGAACAAGAGAAAGAGCCAGACGCTAAGACGCAGTGCTGATCGAGAAATCGATCCCGCATTGTGTCTTTTTTTACGCGAACAACGAGACAAAGTCCGCGCTTGCGCGAGACCTTGGCGGTTGTCGCGATAAGAAGGGGAAACTCGCGAAGCATGTTTTTATTTGTTGGAGGAGAATCATATGGAGGCGATCATTTATACTACGAATACCGGCAGTGCAGAGCAATATGCCAAGATCCTGGCGCAGGAAACAGGACTTCCTGCATATTCAATGAAAGAGGCACAAAAAAAGATCCGACCAGGTGCAGACGTGATCTGCCTGGGCTGGATCATGGCAGGTACCATAAAAGGATATTCAGCGTCTGTCAGGCATTATCAGGTGCAGGCTGTCTGTGCCGTCGGAATGGGACGTACGGGAACGCAGACGGACGCTGTCCGGAAAAAGAACTGCATTCCAGGGGAGTGTCCGCTTTTTACCATACAGGGAAATTTTGATGTGAATAAGCTTCATGGGATGTACCGCATGATGATGGAGCTCATGATACGGACTGCGGGGAAAGCACTTGCGGGTAAGAAGGACCGCACAGCGGAGGAAGACGATATGTTGGATATGATGCTCCGCGGTGGTGAACGTGTACGGCGGGAAAATCTGATGGAAGTGTTGGAATGGTATCACTTACAAGAACACATTTGATCTTTGAGCGAAGCGGAGAGAGGTGATATTCCGCAGGCTTCAAGTGGATTGCTATAATTGACAATAATGATAATTATTACTGATTTTAGCTTGATAATGTCGCGGCAATATGGTATAATCACACCAGTTCAGAAAATAATATTGAAGAAAGGAAGTTATCAATATGCAGTATGCAATTGCGCATTTAGATCAGGACGGAAAGGCCGATTGTGACCAGAATCCGTATATCTCCGTAGATTTTGAGAATAATCTGGAGTCATGTCTTGAGGCAGCGAATATGATGGAAGACGAAGGATATCAGGAAGTGACACCGTTTATCCTGGAAGATGAAGGAAAGAGCGGCACATATACCTGGGAGTATGTGAGAATTCACACGATCTAAGAGATGGTAAGACAAAGGAAGATCCGACAGCGAATCATAACAATGATCCCCGCTGGCGGATCTTTTTGCGTTTTCCGTGTTTAAGCTATTGTGACCAGAGAACTTTATGGGCAGAGAAGAAAAAACATAGAAAAGCTTGACGAACATATGTTCTGATTATATAATAGGAGTATCGATCAGGAGAGAAATAAGAGAAATAAGTCGGAATAAAAATTTCGGAATACAGGAATAACAGAAAACAGGAATGGAAAAAAGAGAGGGCGGAGAAAATATATGGGTACGATCAACCGTGGTGACATGCTGGAACTTACGAGGAGAATGACGTTAAAAAGAAACTGCTTTGACCGGATCGCCGGTGCGTATCTGGATAAAGATGGATTTGTGGACGGGACCTTTAATAAAAATTTCCGTCAGCTTTCCCTGCCGGATCAGCAAAAGAACCTTGATATCGCGAAGATGATCCCGTTTTCTGAAACGAATGTTGCGTTAAAGGAGTATGTTTTTGACCCGGAGGAGAAGAAGCAGGGGAGTGTATGGCAGCTGCTCTGTGCGCTTCGGGAGTGTGAGTTAAAGAATGATGCACTGCTGGATATTTTTTATGAGATGTTTGGGGAAAAGTATCAGGCGTCCGGGGATTATGCGGTATATTTCTTTCATGGGAACTATGATGTGCCGAGAAAGGCAAAGGATAAGGAGAGTCTATGGGAATCGGAGGAAGTTTACCGTTTCCTGATCTGTGCGGTATGTCCGGTGAGAGGGGATTATGAGCCTGGAATGCCGGTCTGCGGATTTATGTTTCCTGCGTTTAAAGACCGTGGACCTGATAATGGGCGGATCCAGGTATTTGAGGCGGATCCGGCGCGGCCGCACAGGGATTTTTTGCGGGTCCTTCTTCCTGTGAGTGCAAAATAAAAGAAGACGGAGAGGAATACTTCTACGAAGAGTTTGGTGGCTTAAAATAACAGGAATGCGCAGAAACTCTGAATAAGATTGTAGAAAAAACAATGGGAGGGGAGAATAGCAATGGCAGATACGACAGGCAGAGAAAACAGGATCTACGCTGCAATCGATCTGAAATCATTCTACGCCTCCGTCGAGGTTGTAGACAGAAATCTGGACCCAATGACGACAAATCTTGTCGTTGCAGATCGGAGTCGGACTTCGAAAACAATCTGTCTTGCGGTGTCGCCTTCCCTGAAAGCGTATGGGATTCCCGGGCGTGCCCGCCTTTTTGAGGTGGAGCAGAGAGTGTCGGAGGTGAACCGGGAGAGAAAGAAATACGCTCCCGGAGGAAAATTTACGGGAAGTTCCTGCGAGGCGAATGAACTGGCAGCAAGACCGGATCTCGCCCTGGATTTTATCGCCGCGCCGCCGCGGATGGCGCACTACATGAAAATCAGTTCGATGATCTACCAGATCTATTTAAAATATATAGCTCCGGAAGATATTCATTCGTACTCGATCGATGAGGTGTTTATCGACCTGACTTCGTATCTGGAAACGTATCATGCGACGGCCCACGAATTGACAGTCCAAATGATCCGTGAAATTCAGAAACAGACAAAGATCATGGCGACAGCCGGGATCGGAACAAATCTTTACCTCTGCAAGATCGCTATGGATATCATGGCGAAGCATATCGAGCCGGATGCGGACGGAGTCCGGATCGCAGAACTGGACGAGATGAGCTACAGAAGAAATCTGTGGGATCACCGCCCGCTGACGGATTTCTGGCGCGTGGGACGTGGATATGCGAAAAAGCTGGAAGAGCGGGGAATTTATACGATGGGGGATATCGCAAGGTGTTCACTCGGAAGTGACGGGGATTATTATAATGAAGATCTTCTGTACCGGCTGTTCGGAGTCAATGCGGAACTTCTGATCGATCACGCCTGGGGATATGAACCGTGTACGATCGCGGACGTTAAGGCATATAAACCGGAAAATCACAGTGTCGGATCGGGACAGGTTCTCGCCTGCCCTTATACCGTTGAAAAAGCGAAACTTGTTGTCCGGGAGATGGCAGACCTTCTGGCGCTGGATCTTGTGGATAAGAAACTGACGACGGATCAGGTGGTCCTGACGGTGGGGTACGATATCGAGAACCTGACAGATCCGAAACGAAAGGGAAATTATGGCGGTGAGATTGTTACCGACCGTTACGGGAGAAGAATCCCGAAACATGCCCATGGTTCTAAAAATCTTGGCAGACATACTTCTTCCACAAAGCGGATCACGGACGCAGTGATGTCTCTTTACGATGAGATTATGAATCCGAAACTTCTGGTGCGGCGGATCGCGCTCTCTGCAAACCATGTTGCCTGTGAGGGAGTGGAGCAAAAGAAGGAAACATACGAACAGTTGGATCTCTTTACTGATTATGGAGCGCAGCTGGAACAGAAAAAGAAGGAAGCGGAAGATCTGGCACGGGAAAAACGGATGCAGCAGGCGGTTCTGAAGATCAAGAAAAAGTTCGGAAAAAACGCGATCCTAAAGGGAATGAACCTGGAAGAGGGAGCGACAGCGGTAACCAGAAACAGCCAGATCGGAGGTCACAAGGCATGAGTGCGTGGGAGACATACAGAGATATCATTGATCTTCCATATCCGACAAGGTCAAGGCATCCCCGGATGCCGATCGGGGACCGGGCAGCCCAGTTTGCTCCATTTGCGGCACTCACCGGTTTCGGGGCGGTCCTGAGGGAGACGGAACGGATCACGGAAAAGCGGATCGAGCTGGATGAATATGAAAAAGAGAAGCTGGATGAGAAAATACGGCTGATATTGGAAGAGAAGGAGATTCACCCTGAAATTACGGTGACCTTCTTCGTCCCCGATGAAAAAAAGGATGGCGGTGCATATGTGACAGCCTCGGGGCATATAAAAAGAGTGGACGAGGCGGAGCAGCTGCTGATCCTGGAAGAGGGAGACAAGATCCCGATGGAAGATATTTATGAAATCTCGCGAGTGTAAAAAAGAGGTTTTGCAGGTCTGTATCATCGGAATACTGAGAAGGAGAAAATGCCTGTGAGCCCCGAATCTGAACAAATGATCGGTCTGCTGAGTTATGCAAGGCATATGAGAGAGTACAGTTAGGAAAATACGATCAGTCAAATTGCTGTGGAATGAAAAAAACTGACAAGCAATTATAAGACTGAAAAAAGAACAGACTGCTTTATATAGAAAGTAAAGCTAAAACACATAAAAATATCAGAATATAAACCGGGAATCACTTGCGTTAATTATTTAACAATGATATAATACTCTCAAAGGGAAAAGGAAACCAGGCAGGATATTCGCCAGATCTTTTTCGCTCAATATGCGATATAAACACTGCATCAATGTCTGAAAGGACAGCTTTGTGAAAGGAGAACGGAACATATGGCAAGATTTACATTACCGAGAGATATTTATCACGGAAAAGGATGTCTGGAAGAGTTAAAGAATCTGAAGGGCAAAAAAGCATTCCTTGTTGTCGGCGGTGGTTCCATGAAGCGCCAGGGATTTCTTGACAAGGCGGTTAATTATTTAAAAGAAGGCGGAATGGAAGTCGAGGTTTTTGAGGGGGTTGAGCCGGATCCGTCCGTAGAGACAGTTATGAGAGGCGCGGAAGCAATGCGCAAGTTCGAACCGGACTGGATCGTATCGATGGGCGGTGGTTCCCCGATCGACGCGGCGAAGGCGATGTGGGCCTTCTACGAGTATCCGGAAACAACATTCGAAGATCTGATCACTCCGTTCAGCTTCCCGGAACTGAGACAGAAAGCGAAATTCGCTGCGATCCCGTCTACCTCCGGTACAGCCACAGAGGTGACTGCGTTCTCCGTTATCACGAATTATCAGACAGGCGTGAAATATCCGCTTGCTGACTTTAATATTACTCCGGATGTTGCGATCGTGGACCCGGATCTCGTTATGGGACTTCCGGTCAAACAGGTTGCATATACCGGTATGGATGCCCTGACACATGCGATCGAGGCCTATGTCTCCACATTGAACGGACCGTTTACAGATCCGCTGGCACTCCAAGCGATCGAGATGGTTCTTGAATATCTGCCGGCATCCTACAACGGAAATAAGCATGCGAGAGAAGAGATGCACTACGCACAGTGTCTCGCGGGAATGGCATTCTCCAACGCACTTTTAGGAATCGTGCATTCCATGGCTCACAAGACAGGTGCTGCTTTCTCCACCGGACATATCCCGCACGGATGTGCAAATGCGATCTATCTTCCGTATGTGATTCAGTATAATGCGAAAGATACGGTTGCGGCTGATCGTTACGCGGAGATCGCGAGAAGAATGGGATTGGAAGGAAGATCCAGACAGGCACTGATCAACAGTCTCTGTGCTAAGATCAATGAATTCAACGAGAAGTTGAATATTCCGAAGACATTAAAAGAATTCGGCATCAATGAGGATGAGTTCAAGGAGAAGGTAGATCATATCGCAGAACTTGCCGTCGGTGATGCATGTACTGGCTCCAACCCGAGACCGATCGATCCGGCGGCGATGGCGAAACTGCTTACCTGCACTTATTATGGAACAGAAGTTGACTTCTGATCCATGGAAGTATGACTGGAATCACTGCGCATATCCGAACGCTGTTTATCCCGGGCGGGAGATTTTCGCAGAGATGAAATAACGGTCGCTCCCTATCTGAAGAAGATGGGAATGATCGGATCGAGAAAAGATGTGTAAAAAGTGATCCTGACACTTGCGGACACACGTTGATATGCTCCCTGCCAGACAGACAAGAGAAATGATAACACCTGTTTGTCCGGCAGGGAATTTTTTTACGCGAACAACGAGCCAAAGTCCGCGCTTGCGCGAGACCTTGGCGACTGTCGCGATAACAAGGGGAAACTCGCGAAGCGTGTTTTCACTTGTTACCTGGAAACCGTTGTTGTATATGGCAGAAAGTTTCTGAACTGAAAATTCCGTATGATACCGTTGCGGCTGCAGATTTTGCCAATTCAGAATACGAAGCGTCGGCAAAATACTGTCATCCTATTGACTTTCTATAAAAGCCACTCTATAATATATGGTATTGAATACTACATCACGGGGGATGAATAAAAATATATCAGAGCCGTGATAGGAAATAGAGCTGGAGGAAGCAGTATGAATTATAGAATTATCGGGGACAGCTGTATGGATCTTACAGAAGAGCAGAGAAAAGATCCGCATTTTACATTGATCCCGTTTACGCTGATGGTGGAAGATCACCAGTTTATCGATGATGAGAATTTTGACCAGAAGCGTTTTCTTCAGATCGTAAAGGAGAGCCCGGAATGCCCGAAGACCGCTTGCCCGTCTCCGGAGACATTTAAGGATGCTCTTTGCTGTGAGGAGGAGAATGTCTTTATTATCGCGATCTCTTCCCACTTAAGCGGATGCTACAACAGTGCGGTTCTTGCGAAGAATCTCTATGAGGAAGAGTTCGGAACTGGAAAGAAGAATATCGCGGTGATCGATTCTGAGTCGGCTTCCACGGGAGAGGTAAATCTTGCGCTTTATATCCAGGAACTGTGTGAGCAGGATCTCCCGTTTGATGAGATCGTGAAGAAAGCACTGGAATACCGTGACAGACAGAAGACATATTTCGTTCTTGAGACACTCGATACGCTGAGAAAGAACGGACGTCTCACAGGACTTCAGGCATTCTTCGCAACAAAGTTAAATATCAAGCCGGTCATGGGCGCAGATCACGGTGTGATCATCAAGCTCGATCAGGCCCGCGGTATTCAGAAAGCGCTTCAGAGAATGGTGGAGATCGTCGTAAAAGAGGCAGGAACAACGGAAGATAAACGCCTTACGATCGCACACTGCAATGCACCGGAGCGCGCGCAGTATGTGAAAGAAAAGTTTGAGCAGACTGCAAAATTCAAGGAGATCATCGTGACGGAGATGGCCGGTCTTGCGACGGTCTACGCGGGAGACGGCGGAATTATCGCGGCGGTATAAAATTAACAATAAAACCAAAGGACGTGTCTATGACAGACGGGAATCACATGCTTTGTAATGAAATGACTGACTGTGGATCAGAACAATGAAGGAAAGCAGCAACCGTTTTGAAAAACATTAAAAGTCTGGTTTTCAGTGGGAAAAAGAAATTTTCTCTCATGAAAACCGGACTTTTTTGCACTTACAAAAGCCCCATTCCCTGATAGATTTTCTGCTCCTTCAGATATTTCGCGATCGAATTCAAAACAAGCCGCTTGTTTCCACTCCATTCCGGCGCAATGAGCAGAGACTTCGGTCCGTCCCCGCTGATCCTGTGGATCACGGTATCGGGCGGGAGGATTTTCAGACAGTCTCCGATGAGCTCCAGATATTCCGGCAGCTCCATCGTGCGAAAAGCGCCGGAACGGTAGAGAGCTGCGAGATCAGTGCCTTTTAAGACGTGGAGAAGCTGCAGCTTGATCCCGTCCACATGCAGAGCTCCGAGATATCGGACGGTTTTAAGCATCTGCTCTTTCGATTCTCCAGGGAGCCCGAGGATCACATGGACGATCACGGTGAGGCCCGCAGCTTTTAATCTGCGGTACGCATCCTCAAAGACAGGAAGCTCATATCCCCGGCGGATGAGTTTTGCTGTATCCTCGTGGATCGTCTGCAGTCCAAGCTCCACCCATACCGGTTTTTTCCTGTTTAATTCTGCCAATAATTTCACCGTCCCATCCGGCAGACAGTCCGGTCTTGTCCCGATGGAAAGACCGCAGATCTCCGGGAAAGAGACAGCCTCAGTGAAAAGCTGTTCCAGATAAGGGAGCGGAGCATATGTGTTCGTGTAAGACTGGAAGTAGGCGATGTAGGAATTGTCATTTCCGGATATCTTGCGTCTGACACGGGTTTTTGCGAGATCCATCTGTTCCTTAAGGGAAGAGGTGCGTTTTTCCGCGAAATCCCCGGATCCTCCGGCGCTGCAGAAGATACAGCCGCCTGTGCCGAGTGTTCCGTCGCGGTTCGGGCATGTCATGCCGCCGTCTAAGGAGATCTTATAGATTTTTTTTCCAAATTGCTTCTTTAATTCATAGTCGAGAGAGTGGTACGGTTTTCCGCCCCAGTCGGTTTGCAACATATATAAAATCCTTTCTGATTCATGTTCATTTAAGTTGAATGCGCGTGAGGCCTGACGCATGAGCCGGACCAGCGTGAGCGGCTTGCTCACCGCCTGAAAGATATGGAAGCTTATCACGACGAAGATAAAGTTTTCCTTGCAACACATATAAGAAGTATTATATAATAATAGAAAGTTTCTTTTCAAGCGGATTTTGCTGCATTTCACTGGAACATACCGTAAAAAAGAAAATTTTTCATGAAGAAAAGCGAAAAAAAGAATTTGTTATCGCGACAGTCGCCAAGGTCTCGCGCAAGCGCGAACTTTGGCTCGTTGTTAGCGTAAACAAAATATCCGCAGAGCGGATCGAAAAGGAGATTGGGGTTATGGATAGAGAAGCTGCAAAAAAAGCATTACAGAGCGAGAAAGCGTCCGGATTTTTTAAGGAAATGTACGGAACCGGCGCCGCTGAGAATGAGAAGCGCTATGAGCATGTTCTCGAGGAATTCGGACAGGCGTTTGGGGAGAAGAATGTAAGCATGTTTACCTCCGCAGGCCGTACCGAGATCAGTGGAAACCATACGGACCACAACAACGGAAAGGTCCTGGCCGGAAGTATCAATCTGGACTGCGTAGCCTGTGCGGCAGCAAACGGAACCGACGAGATCCACATTATCAGTGAGACATACAACCAGAAATTCACGATCAATATCAATAACTTAAAGCCGAGCGACAAGATGGCGGGGACTATCGATCTGACAAAAGGAATGCTGGCAGGTTTCCAGGAGATGGGATATCAGATCGGCGGATTCGATGCCTACATTACGAGCAACGTGATCAGCTCCGCCGGGGTCAGCTCCTCCGCATCCTATGAGATGCTGATCTGCTCCATGATCAACGAATTCTTTAATGACGGCAAAGTGGACGTTGTTACATATGCCCATGTCGGCAAATATGCGGAGAACAAATACTGGAACAAGGGATCAGGACTTCTCGACCAGATGGCATGCGCGGTTGGCGGCATGATCACGATCGACTTCAAGAACCCGTTAAAACCGGCCGTTGAGAAGATCGATTATGATTTCGGCGCGCAGGATCACAGTCTGATCATCGTCCAGACAGGAAAGGGACATGCAGACTTGAGTGAAGAGTATTCCTCAATCCCGAATGAGATGAAACGCGTGGCAGCCGTGTTCGGCAAAGAGTTCTGCGCGGACATCACGGAAAAAGAAGTGATCGACAACGCAGAAAAAGTGAGAAAAGAGGCGGGCGACCGCGCATTTTTACGTGCACTCCACTTCTTTGAGGAGAACAAGCGCGTGGAGAAAGAAGTAAAGGCTTTAAAGGAGAACCGCTTCGACGAATTCCTGGATCTGATCACGGAATCCGGAAATTCCTCCTGGAAATGGCTCCAGAACTGTTATGTTCCGGGCTCTGAGGAGCAGGGGATCACATCCGCGCTGGCTCTCACGGAGTTATTTATCAAGGAGAAAGGCTGCGGCGCATGCCGTGTTCACGGAGGCGGATTCGCAGGCGTTATCATGGCGATGCTGCCGAACCGTGTGGCTGATGAGTACATCACCTATATCGAAAAGGCCATGGGACCGGGAAGTGCATACCGCATGAGCATCCGCCCGTATGGCGCTGTCTGCGTGGACGGATATATCGCATGATGAAAATGCTGAAAAACAGGAAGAAACGGGTGTGCGCGGGAATGGCGGCTCTTCTTGCCGCGTCCTGCGTGCTGTCCGCATGTTCGAAGAAGGAGTCTGATGCTCAGGAGACACGGAAGCTCATTATGGGGACTTTCACTGAGGACAGCGTGACGGACCGGGCCGGAAAAGCCGTGGCGGCGACCATCAGCAACACAGTTCCGGGGATCTATGTGGAGACATGGCCGTCGAAAGGCGCCTATGTGAGTATGGATCATCTGTTTGACGGAACGTATGATCTGGTGATCGTTCCGGCGGGGGCGGCTCTGGAGGCATACACGGGAACCGGCGCGTGCGAAGGCGAAAGGAAGGAAAAACTCCGCGCGATCGCGGCCTGTTACCCGATCGTCTCCACCTGGGCATCCCCGAAAGAACTGGGACTTTCTGAGGTACAGGAGTTAAAGGGGCATCCGCTCGCGGTCGGAAATGAAGGTTCTGAGACTGCAAAAGTGTCCGGGGAAGTGTTTGACGTCCTGGGGATCAATGAGGAAAATTCCGAGATCTGGTACTACGGGATCAAAGGGGGAGCCGACGGGATCCGCGACCAGTGGGCGGACGGGATCCATGCGTTCACGGAGAGTCCGGTTTCAGCTTATAAGGATCTGGCATCGGAGAACAGGATCCGCTTTTTATCCTATACGGACGAAGAGCTGGATGCGATCCTGGCCGGACACCCGGAGTACAGTAAGATCACGATCCCGGCGGAAACCTACGAAAACCAGGATGAGGAGATCACGACATTTTGCGAGAAAGTCCTGGTCTGTGTCTCTGCGGACATGGACGAGAAACTTGCCCATGAGATCGCCTGGGCGCTGGAGGTCAACGGACCTGTGTATACAGCCGGACAGGATTTCATGCGGGCAATGGATGACAAAGAATTCCGTGCACTGGATCTCCCGGTCCCGCTTCATGACGGGGCTCGGCGGTACTATGAGGAACAGGGCTATTTTAAATAATGGAAATAAGACCAGGAAAAGGAGGATGTTTTATGCTTTATAAAGAATTGATCGAATTGTTTGATATTCTGGACAGTGCGTCAGCGTCCGGCAGCGAAGTGGTAGAGTATCTGAAAGCCATCAACCCGATGTGCCAGGCGGAGACATATCCATTGGCGGGACCGAACGGTCACACGGACATGGTGCGGATCCTGATCCCCGGGAAGAACGGAAAGTCGAAAGGCGGAAGTGCGGGAACGATCGGGATCCTCGGACGCCTCGGAGGACTTGGCGCGAGACCTGACCAGACAGGATTTGTCTCGGACGGCGACGGTGCACTGACAGCACTCGCAGTAGCTGCAAAACTTCTGAGAATGCAGACAAAAGGCGATTTCCTTGAGGGGGACGTTTTCGTCTCCACGCATGTCTGCCCGGATGCACCGACGGTTCCACATGAACCGGTGCCGTTTATGAACTCCCCGGTGGAGACATGGCAGGTAAATAAGGAGGAGGTGACGGATGACCTGGATGCAGTCCTCGTCGTGGATACCACAAAGGGCAACCGGATCATCAATCACCGCGGTTTTGCGATCTCCCCGACCGTATGTCAGGGATATATCCTGAGGGTCAGCGAAGATCTTCTCGATGTCATGCAGATGACGACCGGAAAGCTGCCCTACGTATTTGCGCTGACGCAGCAGGACATCACGCCGTATGGAAACGGGATCTTCCACCTGAACAGCATCCTGCAGCCTGCGACAGCCACCAAAGCGCCGGTGGTGGGCGTGGCGATCACTACCGAGACTATTGTTGCCGGATGCGCAACGGGATCCATGCACATGGAGGACCTCGACGACGCGGCGCGGTTCATGATCGAGGCAGCGAAGGCATTCGGGAAAGGAAAACTTGAGTTCCTTGACCGGGAGGAGTTTGAGCGGATCAAGTCTCTCTACGGCAGCATGGAACATTTCCAGACGCTGGGCAAGAATTAAAAATAGGCGAATTCCGGCAGAAAATCCAGATTTTTAAGAAAATTGAAATAAAATTATTATAAATCCCGGTGGAAAAAATTTGACAGGCTCCGCCGGGATTGTTACAATTACGGGTAGAGTAAAAAAGAGGTAAATGATGTGACGGTAAAAGGATGAAGCCGTTACGAAAAGATATGAAAACCGTCCATGGGGCGGATGATGGAGAACATACATGTCAGACAGAGAAATGATGGAAGAAACAGAAAAGGAAGATCCGGTGAGCGTGGAGAACGCAGCGCAGGAGGATCAGATTACGGAAGTTCCGGCAGATGAAACTGTCGGGCAGAACGCGGAGCAGCCGTCAGGCGGCAATACGGCGGAACAGTCTCCTCAGATGCAGACGGAGTCTGTACCACAGGAAGCGGATCAGCAGCCGGATGATACTGCAGCGCAGGGACAGGAAACGGAGCCGGAGAATGAAAAATCTGAGACTCTGGGAGCGGATCAGGCAGAAACTGCTGAAGCAGAGCATGAGCCGGTACATAGGACACGTTCGGAACGAAGTTCAGGAACTCACAGAAGCAGACAGCCTGAACGCCCGAAGAAGGATCATCAGGCGAGCCAGCGCGACAATATCCTGAGACTTCGCGAGATCAAGAAGAAAAAAGCGGCGATGCCGTATATGAAGATCCTGGCAGCAGGCGGTACGGCTGTTGCGATCGTTGCAGTTGTCGCAGTCGCGGGAACCATGATCAAAAACCATAAAGACACGTTTGGCGGCATGAAGGTCGAGACGGCAGCGGCTTCTTTGGAGACGACCGAGGCGGTATCCGAGAGCGGAGAAGAGAAAAATATCGTTCTCGAGACAACGCTTTCCGCCGAGGAGATCGAATCAAAAGAATTCGAAAAGACGGTTCAGAGTATCGTGGACAGCTATGCAAATCTCGGTATCGCGGAGGTTTCCGGATATCTGAACGTCAGAAAGACGCCGGAGAGCTTCGGAGAGGTTGTCGGAAAACTTCCGAAAGGCGGTGCCTGCGAGATCCTGGATACTTCGACAGAAGGATGGTATAAGATCTCATCCGGCGGTGTGACGGGATATGTGAGTTCCCAGTATGTCTACACAGGGGATGAGGCGAAGAAACTGGCTGCTGAAAACGTGGCGGAACGCGCCGTGATCGATGCGGATAAGTTAAATGTCCGTTCCGAGCCGAAGGCGGATGCCGACGTGGTGGACCAGGTATTCAAGAATGAGCGATACGACATCAAGAGCCAGCAGGACGGCTGGATCCAGATTTCCGACGGATATATCTCCGCGGATTATGTCACGGTAAAATATGCCCTGGATGAAGCGATCAAGCAGGATATGAGACAGACCGTCTTAAGCCTCTATGATAACCTCGGTGTTTCCAATGTATCGAACTACCTGAACGTCCGTGATAACCCGGATGAGACGAAGGGCAAGATTATCGCGAAGCTGCCGAGCAATGCGGGATGTGATATCCTCGACACATCGACTGCAGGATGGCTGAAGATCCGTTCCGGAAATATCACCGGTTATGTCAAATCCGAGTATATCCTGACCGGACAGCAGGCGAAAGATAAAGCTCTCCAGGTTGCGAAACTGATGGCGATCTCCAATACGGACGGTGTCAATGTCCGGACGGAGCCGAATACGAACTCTTCAATCTACACACAGATCTCCAACAGTGAGCGATTCCTTGTCGCGGATCAGCAGGACGGCTGGGTCAAGATCGAGATCGATGATCAGGATGCATACCTGTCCAGTGACTACGTGGATGTTAAGTATGGTCTTGAAGAGGCGATCAAGTACACACCGGTTGTTGAAGTTGCGGATACCTCTAACAGTAAGAGCAATACGAAGAACAGCACCGGAAAGAGCAGTTCCAGCTCCAAGAGCAGCGGAAAGAAGAGCAGTGCAAATGACGGAGCGGCCGGATCGAAGTCCGGAAGCGTTTCCTCCAAGCGTGCGCAGATCGCGAACTATGCGGTACAGTTCGTCGGAAACCGCTATGTATACGGCGGAACGAGCCTGACAAACGGAACAGACTGCTCCGGATTCACGATGTCCGTCATGGCGAAGTTTGGTGTTTCCCTGCCGCATAACTCCGGTGCACAGTCCGGAAGCGGAAAGTCGATCACATCGAGCCAGATGCGTCCGGGCGACCTTGTATTCTACTCCGGAAGCGGCGGAATCAACCATGTAGCTCTCTACATCGGTAATGGTCAGGTGTGCCATGCGTCCAATGCGAAATCCGGTATCAAGATCTCCACATGGAATTATCGTACACCTGCGAAGATCGTGAACGTATTAGGAGACTAAAAGTTATACGATCAAAAATATAAATCAGAATAAACAGTCCGGTAGAGATACCGGGCTGTTTATCTTAGGCAGATCAGACGGAGACAGACACTTTGCAAAGGCGCACATGGTCCGGGGACAATGGATCACACGCAGAGGTTCATGTGTATTTAACCGGAAGGAAAACGGGGTGCCTTTTGAGGCAGGAAAGGAAAAAGATGAGAAAACAGAAGCAATTTAAAACATTAAAACCAGTCCTGTGTGCGGGACTATTCACGCTGTTTACGATGACAATGCCGATGACCGCTCTTGCGGACACCGTTTATGTGAACGCTTCCAAATTAAACTATAGAAGCCAGCCATCGACAGCTTCCGGAAAGGTGCTTGGAACCTTATCGAGAGGGACCGAGGTTTCAAGAGTAAAAAATAACGGAGAGTGGAGCGAGATCCAGGTGGGAGGTTCCAAAACAACGGTCTATGTGGCAAGCCGTTACCTGACGGCCAGCAAACCGCAGGCGGGAAACGGCTCAACGAGTACGGCAGCCGGAGGTACGGCTGCAGTCTCCGCAGATGGAACCGTTTCGGTCCCGGATTCCTTAAAAGCGTACGTGGACAAGGCATGGCAGGTCGGAATGAACTCCGGTTGGAAATATGCGGATTTTTCGGCGATCAACAGCGGACATGCGGTTTACTATCACAATGGAACAGCAAATAGAAAAAATAAAGTGATCGCCGTGAACGCCGGTCATGGAACATACGGCGGTGCGAGTGTCAAGACCTACTGTCACCCGGATAAGACTGCGAAGGTGACGAGCGGAACGACATCGGCCGGAGCGACAAAGGCTGTCGCGGTATCCGGCGGAATGACATTTGCGGACGGAACAGCGGAGAGCACGGTGACACTCCGGATGGCACAGATCTTCCGCGACAAGCTTCTCGCGGCGGGATATGATGTCCTGATGATCCGGGACGGAAAGGATGTCCAGCTCGATAATGTGGCGAGAACCGTGATGGCGAATAACACGGCAGACTGCCACATCGCCCTTCACTGGGATTCGACAAAAAAGGACAAAGGCGCCTTCTATATGAGTGTGCCGAATAATGCCGCTTACCGCGCGATGGAGCCGGTAAAATCCCATTGGGAGTCCCACAATAAGCTTGGAGGTGCGCTGGTTTCCGGATTGAAACAGAACGGAGTGAAGATCTTTTCTTCCGGCTCCATGGAGATGGATCTGACCCAGACTTCCTACTCTACGATCCCGAGTATCGATATTGAGCTTGGAGACGGAGCTTCCGCCCATGATGACGCGACGTTGGGCAAACTGGCAGACGGACTTGTGGCAGGAGTGAACAGCTTTTTTGTTCCATAGAAAAGTCCGATGGAACAAAAATAACAGAGGTGATAACAAAAACACCATCCGGAAAACGGATGGTGTTTTTTATGGACCTGATCGGATTCGAACCGACGACCCCCACAATGCGAATGTGGTGCGCTCCCAACTGCGCTACAAGCCCGTTTATGAAATTGTGAGATGTCTGAAATCTCTCAACGGTCTTATTATCGCACCGAAGGAAGATTATGTCAAGAATTTTTGATGGAAAGTCAGAAAAATTCTTCATGTAAAAATTCTGTATCTGTCTGTTTCTACCCTGGATTCCGCTGCTGAAAAGAACTTTACAAAAGAAAAAGGAATCGAACATACGGTTGCCTGCAAGGCGGAAATGTGGTAGAATACGGGATAGGATCGAAAGATATGATACAAGGGGAGGGGGGCATATGATACTGATCGTATGTGTGGATGACCATAACGGGATGATGTTCAATCACCGCAGACAGAGCCAGGACCGGATCCTGCGCGGGGATATCCTGGAGCTGACAGAAGGAAAAATCCTGTGGATGGATGCCTATAGTAAAAAGCAGTTCGTGGAAGAAGGGATGACGCAGATCCGTGTGGAGGAAGATTTCCTGCAGAAAGCGGGCGAAGGTGAATTCTGCTTTGCGGAAGATGCGGATCTTTCCGGGGAGGAAGAGCGGATACAGGAAATCTATCTGTACCGGTGGAACCGGGATTACCCTGCGGATGTGTATTTCCCGGTCGATCTTTCAGGATGGAACTGTGTAGAAACGAAAGAGTTTGCCGGTTCGTCCCATGAAAAGATCACGAGAGAACGTTATGTGAGGTAAATCTTTCAGAGGGAAGAACGGAATAGAATCATGACATCGGAGGAAAATGACAGATGAGGAAAAATTTAAGAAAATGGCTGCTCGGCGTGATCGCCGCGGTATCACTCGCGGTAACTGCCTGCCAGGGCGCGGATGTCGCGTCGGGAGCAGGCGCGGCGGCTGATATTGCACAGGCAGCAGGAAATATTCTGGGAGATCTTGCGGAATCAAAAGCATCCGGAGCGGGCAGTGATCAGTCAGGAAAAAGCAATTCCGGCTCATCGAAAACGAGCGGAAGTTCCGGAACCTTCCAGTTATCGGATATTCCGGAATATTCCGGATCACCGTATGCCGCGGTCAATGGAAATGTTCCGTATTTTTCGGAGAGCGATCTCACGGATGTCTCCTTTGAGAGCTACAGTGACCTCGATGCGCTGGGACGATGCGGCGTGGCATACGCTTCGGTAAGTACGGATACGATGCCGACGGAAAAACGCGGCTCGATCGGGGAGGTCAAGCCGACGGGCTGGCACAATAAGAAGTATGACTTCGTGGATGGAAAATATGTGTATAACCGCTGCCATCTGATCGGATACCAGCTGACGGCGGAGAATGCAAATGAGAAGAACCTGATCACCGGAACAAGATATCTGAATGTTCAGGGAATGCTGCCGTTCGAAAACCTGACAGCCGACTATGTAAAAGAAACCGGGAACCATGTGCTCTACCGGGTGACGCCGATCTTTGAGGGAGACAATCTCCTGGCCTCCGGCGTTCTGATGGAAGCGGAGTCGGTGGAGGACGATGGAGACGGTGTCCTGTTCTGTGTTTATGTCTATAATGTCCAGCCGGGCGTTGCGATCGACTATGCGACCGGGGATAACTGGCTGGCGGAAGATGGAGGCGCCGGAAGAGCAGTTGCTGCAGGCAGCGGGAATAGCAGCGCTTCCGAAAATGGCGCAAATACTTCTTCGGGCGGAAAGAACACGTCCGCGGGCAGTTCCGGCAGTACAGTTTCGAAAACATCTGATTCGGAGAGCGGTACCTACATCCTCAATACAAAGACCATGAAGTTCCACCGCCCGGATTGTACCTCTGTCGAGAAGATCAAGGCGGAAAATAAGGAAGAGTATACGGGAAAACGGTCGAAATTGATCGAAGAGGGATATGAGGCTTGTAAGAGTTGTAAGCCGTAGGAGATAAAAGAATATCGGGAGAATGACGAACTGGTTTTGTGTGCAGAGAATGTACATAAAACCAGTTTTTTGTTTACCAGAAAATTACGATGGAACTTCCCGGTAAACAAAAAGGTACTGCGTGCCTAAGATACGCACTCGCGTGAAGATGAATGGTGTTGCAAGTGATTACGCGTGATACGAAATGTCTACGAGTATAAGTTTTGTGTTAATGAGAAAATTTCCCATATAAATGATATTGAAAATCATTCTCATATAATCTATTGAGAAAACACCATTGAATTGCTATAATGTGCTAGCATTCAAATTGAATTGAACATACGAGGAGGATAAAAGGTGAAAGGTATTCGAAAAAATGGATTCAAGGGAGTGGCGGTAGCCGCTGCATTATCTATGACGATGACGACCATGGTGTCTCCGGCAGCGACTGCGATCCCGACAGGAAGATGGGAGCAGTCGATGCAGACAGGAGCATGGAAATACAGAAGTGTTACAGGTGAATATGCCGCAGACCAGTGGCTTTTTGAGAACGGGAAATGGTATCGCTTCGACAAAGACGGAAATATGATCACCGGATGGTATCAGAATCCGGTGACAAAGGACTGGTACTATCTGTGGGCGAACGGAAGTATGGCAACCGGCTGGGTTCCGGTTGGTGGCCGCTGGTATTATCTGAGTGCGTCCGGTGAAATGGCACATGACGATACGACACCGGATGGCTACAAGGTAAATGCGAACGGTGCTTGGGTTGATGCAAACGGAAAAGAGTATGATGCACCGGGTGGTGAGCAGAAGACATCCGGAAAAAGATCCGGTGGAAGTGAGGGATCTTCGGACAGCGATTCAGGAAGCAGTTCCGGCGGGAATTCCTCCAACAGTGGAAATACAGGCAACAATGGAAGCAGTTCTGAAAATGGCGGAAGCACCGATATCGGTGGGGACAATTCAGGTAATAACGGAAGCACGGACAATAGTGGAAATAATTCCGGAAACAACGGAAACGCAGGCGATAGCGGAAACAATTCCGGAAATAATGAAAATACAGGGGACAATGGAAACAATTCCGGCAGCAATGAAAAACCGGGAGACAGCGGAAATGATTCCGGAAAAGAGGAAACTCCGGAGACAAAAACTCTTGTTGTAGAGAGCCAGACAAAGCTGGTGGATCTCGGATGGAGCCAGTATGTGACGGTTGCGTTTGCAAAAGGCTACTCCCTGGATGACTGCACACTCACAGTCGATGGAACCGATGTGACATCTGCGTTCACAAAAGTAGATCGTGACGGAACCATTGCAAAATGGGAGATTACAAACTTAAACCCGGCGGTTCTTGCCGTGACAGGAAAAGATGGAGAAACACAGATCATCCGTCTGAGCGAAAATGAGAATCCGGAAGCACCGGAAGTTCGCGAAAATACAGCACCGGCTGCCTTTCTGGCACATGGATCTGTATATGTGTGGGATTATCATCTTGATAACTATGATGAGAACGGAAATATCAGACGGAAACCGGAGACAACGACCTTTGATCTCGGAGAGGAAAAGAGCGGGATCCGTTACTATGCACCGGCAGCAGAGCTGACAGAGGACAAGAGTAATCTGTATGGCGTCGGCGGACAGGCTGTCGTAATGTTTAACTATACGGAAGAGGTGGACAAACAGTGGTTTGATGAGATCACGAAAGTAGCACTGGTATCTGGAAAGGGTTACAACAATACGATCAACGGTGATCTCCGATATGAGAAGAAGCTGGGAGAGCATTACGGAAATACGGTTGGACAGATCATTGTACCGCTGGGCCAGTCGAATTTCTACTCGAACGGTTCTTATTACCTGCGCATCACCTCCGGCGGAAAGAATACACTGATCCCGATCGAGGTTGTAAACGGAACGGCTCCGAGCATGGTCTTAAAAGAGGCTGGAGCGATTACAAGCGGAAAGAATATTCACTTTGAAGTGAAGAACATGACTTATGGAATCGAGATTCCGGTCAGCAAGGTGGAACTTACAGATCCGCATGGAAATACGACCGAATTGGAGAAGATCCGTGACTGGTATCTGATCGGAAACACGTTTGTCCTTTACAATGATGAGAATGCAGAAAACGGACGCAACAATATTCCGGAAGCAGGAAAATATACGATCACTGTACATTCTACCGGATTTAAGGATATGAGCTACACATTTACCGTGAGCACAGGTGCAGCTGCGCAGAACAGTGTAGTTACAGAAGATATCTATGGAATTGATGCGATGTCCAGCGCATCCATCAGCGGCGGAAGCACAAGTGGAAGCGGAAATGCAGCAGAAGGCGGAAGCACGACGATGTCCGCAGACCTGATGTTCGATGCGGATCTGCTCACGAACGCACTTCTCCTTCAGAATATCGGAGTGAAAAATGAATCTGCCCAGGCAATCGCGGATCGTTGGAATTACGATATGAGCGGTTGGGATGCGGTGATCGGGGAAGATGGGACAACATTCTATTCCTTTGCAGAATACCGTGATGCAGTTGAGAAAGCGAAAAATGAGAACGGGGAATATTTAAGCTTTGCAGACTATATTGCAGATGAGAGCGCAGTAGAAACCCTGAATCGCCCGTATGCAGTAAAATATGTGCTTGAAGATAATCGCCTCGGTGGGACGATGATGAGCGGATCCTATCTTGGAAAGACTGCACCAAAGCTTGTTCTGGTCGATGAGAATGGCGATCAGGTCAATGAAATTTCGGAAGGACAGGATGTCCGGATCATGTCGGATGACACCGCGTACTTACAGAAGATTGTTGAAAACGGAAAAATCTACCTGAACGGCAATTCCTATCAGGCGGTTGATCAGAAGCTTTACAGACTGAAAGACAATATTCTTGTTCTTGACAGCTCACTCTTTGCAGTCGATAAAGACAATAAAGTGACCATCAAAGTTGACGGGTATGAGGATAAAGTATTCAATATTGCGATTGCAAAGGATCTCAAAGATGTAGCACTGGAAGCTGGCGGTGATTTCAAGACCGGAGCAGAAGTGACGATCACCAACACGGCGGATGCGACCGGTGATATCTGGAAGAATCTCCAGAGCATTGTGCTTACAAGACCGGACGGAACGAAAAAGACACTTTCTCCGGATGGACAGGAGAGCCTTTTCAAAAAGATCGGATATACGATCAATGGAGCAAGCCTGTTACTCGGAAAAGATCTCTTTAAAGAGGCTGGCGAGTACAGTGTGGAGATCTCGGCGCAGTATTATGGCGTGGAGACGGTTGAGTTTGAGATCACAAAGAAAGAGGAAGAAAAAGGAGACGATGATGGTCGGTTAAAAGAGGCTCCGACGGTAAGTGACACAGATTATTTCTTTGGCAGTTATACGATTGCAGTGGGAATGGGAAATGATGATTGGATGAAGGCAATCACAGGTGTCACAGTAAATGGAGAAACATACGAAAAAGGATATTATAGGGATAATACATACTCGTTGTCAACGACAGATGGAAAGATTTCTCTTGATAAAGCCGGATTCACAAAAAACGAGAATGTTGTTGTAATCAGTGCGGAAGGATATGAAGATCTGGAAGTAATTCTCGATCAGAAGGGAAATCTCGTAGAGAAAGCACCGGAGGAGTCAGAGGAAAAGCCTGCTCCACTTGTGGGTGACACAGACTATTTCTTTGGCAGCTATACGATTACAGTGGGAATGGGAAATGATAATTGGATGAATGCAATCACAGGTGTCACGGTAAACGGAGAAGCATACGAAAAAGGATATTATAGAGATAATACATATTCTTTGGCCACGACAGACGGAAAGATTTCCCTTGATAAAGCTGGATTTACAGAAAATGAGAATGTTGTTGTAATCAGCGCAAAAGGATATGAAGATCTGGAAGTAGTACTGGATAAAAATGGCAAACAGGTCATCGAGAAAGCATCTACTATGGCAATCGAACTTCCGGAAATGATCGTGAATACAGAAATCCCGGTTGTCAACGCAGATCCTATTAAGGAAGAGAAGCCGGTCGTTTCAGAAGATATTTCCGGGAAAGACTTTGAGATTTCTGAAAAGAATGTTTCCGGTGATGAGACTAAGGAGGAAGACAGCAAAGAAAGCACCGAAGACGCAGAAGATGTCGAAAACTCCGGAGATGCAGAAACGGCGGAAACAGAAAACGAAACAGAAACAGCAGCAGAGTCTGAGTCGAACACAGAGGATGCAGCAGAAGAAAATGTACTGGAAGAGGCAGCAGAGCAGTAAAGAAAATACTCAGATACGGGTAGAAAAAAAGCCTGCTGGATGAAAAAAGAAAAGTCCTACGGAAGTATGTCGGGTGCTCATAAGACGGTGATTCTAAAAATTACGAAAAGTGCATCTGTCAGGCAGGGGTGGCAACGAAAGGGGCTGTCGCATTAGCAGATATTTTTGCTGGGCGGCAGCCCCCCTTTTCATGCGGAAAAGGAGATTTTATGAGCAGAACATCGTTTGAAGCCATGCCCGATGTGATGGATGCAAAGCAGTTTGCACAGGCGTTGCAGGTTTCCAAAGCGGGTGCATATAACCTTTTGAACAGCCCGGACTTTGAACAATGGCGGCTGAATTTTCGCCTGACTGCGCCGTACAGCGAGGAATGGTGCAAGGCAGCGAGCAAATGGGCAAAGAGGAACGGGCTTAAGTGATTCAAAAGAGCTTCATCGCCATACTGGAGAGCAGAAATACTTTGTGTTATACTGAATTCAGCAATTGCAGATTTTTGTAAAGCAAAAGATGAATGTAAAACTTGGATGTTATATATAAGCAAGAGCAAAGAAGTATGGAGGCGAGCTGAACGGTGGATACTAAGAAGCTGGATAAGTGGGCAGACCTGCTGTTGGATACAGGAAAGCGCAATAATCTAATCAATTTTAAGGATACGAGAGCTTCAACCGTTGAGGTGCTGCTCCCGTCTTCCGATGCGCTGTTTGAGAAAGTGGATGGGGCAACTTCTTTTGAAGTTTTTGATCCGAAAATCACCGAAGATGATGATATGGAGGAAGTGGTTGAGTCGGACCAGCTGAGAATCGAATCACCGGAAGAGGCGGACGCTTCAACTTTAAATGGAAAATCTGCATTTTTAGCACAGTATTCCGGAAAAATGAAACGTCAAAATCAAGTCCTGCTTTATAATGCAGCAACAAATCCGCTGATAACTGTGAAAAACATTGATAAAAAGGCGCGGGAATTTATTGAAGAAACTGGCGTCAATGTTGCGTACATGGCATTTGGCTTTATCCATTGGAAGGAAAGTGATTCCTCAAGCTACATTTTCCGTGCGCCTATTTTGCTTGTGCCAATTCAGTTGGAGCAAGCGTCTGCGGTCGATCCTGATTTTATCAAAACAGCAGAAGATGACATCATTGTTAATCCGACCTTTTCCTATAAGATGGATGCAGAACATGGTGTGAAACTCCCTGAGTACGATGACGAGGGGCTGACAGCCTATCTTGAGAAGGTAAAGCGACTTGTAGCAAAACTCCAATGGACAGTCACATCAGAATGCAAGATTGGTATTTTCTCATTCCTAAAAATCAATATGTACCGAGATTTGAAGGACAACGCAAAAGCGATCCTTGCTAATCGTAACATTCGTCAGCTTTTAGGTGAGCAAACAGGTGCGGAAAGACTATCCGGAGAGAGCGAATCTCTTGACTCGGTTACCAATCCGTTGATTGAACTGCATAGTGTTGTCGATGCAGACTCCAGTCAGATTGAAGCAATTGAAATGGCAAAATCGGGAAAGAGCTTTGTCCTTCAGGGCCCTCCCGGAACGGGAAAAAGCCAGACAATCACCAATATTATTGCAGAATGCCTCAGCGACGGAAAAAAGGTTCTGTTTGTTTCCGAAAAACTGGCAGCACTAAATGTTGTTTATGATAAGCTGAAACAAGCAGGGCTTGCTGAGTTCTGCCTACAGCTTCATAGTCATAAGGCAAATAAGAAGGATGTTATTGCCGACATTTGTCATACTTTGCGGACAGGAAAAAGTACGGTTTCCTCTAAGGCGGATACAGAAATTGCCATCAAGGAAAAAGCACAGCATCAGTTGGATGCTTATGCCATTGAGCTTCACAAGCAGCGTCCTGTCATTGAAAAGAGTTTGTATCAGTTGTATGAATCTTATGCTGCATTTCGCTCCACACCGGATGTTGAGTATTCTATCCCTCAACTTCCGTCCAAAGGTGAATCCTATTTAACAGAAACGGTTTCTCTTTTGGAGCAGTATGTGGATTATATTCCATCTATTGGATATGATTATAGAAAGAATCCGTGGTATGGCTATATCAATCAAGATACATCATATCAAGCAAAAAGTGAGATAAAGAGCAAGCTTTCCGCTGTTTCACAATTCTTGCAGGCATTGATTCCTTTGCAACGTGAGATTTCTGAAAAATATGGAATACAGTGTGCCAGCATCAATGATGCATATAGTTGGAATGCCTTTTTCAGCTTTGCAGCAACGTCTAAGCTGGTTACACCGTCCCTTTTAAATCATGAGCATTTTAATACGGTAAATTCTGCACTGCGGGAATTACAAAAGCAAAGCGCAGATATTCTTGCTGCCCGCGCTGTATTGAACGCAGTGTTCGATGACGATGTTTATAAACTGGATGGTGCAGAGTATCACAAGAAGCTCACGAAACAGTTTGGAGGGGCTTTTTCCAGAATTTTTAATGCTGAATACAAGCAGATTGTTACCGATCTTCGTTTGTGCAAGAAGGACGGGAAAAAGCCATCCTATAGCGAAGCTGTTGCGATGACGGAACGGCTTGCTTATTATCAGCAAAGAGGCGCAGAGTTCGTTGAAGTGGAATTGTCAATCAAGGCATTTCTTGGTAAGGCATATAAGGGGGTTGAAACCGAATGGGAGTATGTGACGTCACAAATGACAGCATTGGAGCAGATATTCTCCACCGATATTGCTTTTGGAACTCTGGGACACTACACTGATTTTGAATCTGAGAGAGATACTTTCGCTGACTATCATCAAAAAATCGAAACGGCATTTGCTATCTGCAATGACAATACACTCAAGCAGGCAGTCGGTTACTTTGATCAGTCGATTTTGGACATTTACGTTGCACCATGTATTTTGACATTGGCAAGATTGACAAGCTGTTTGGACGAAATGGACAAGTTGGATAACTGGTGTCATTTTAGAAATCTTCTGTCTAAATTGGATGATCAGCAGGCTCTCCCTTATGTAGACACTGCCATCGGTCAAAATATAGAACCGAAACATATTGTGGGAGCGTTCCAAAAGCAATTTTACTATCAATGGATTGATTCAATCCTGTCCGGAGACCGAGTTTTGTCTGGATTCAATCGAATTTCTCAAGATAAAGCGATCCGAACTTTCTCTGAGAAAGATGCGGAGCAGTTTGAGATTAATAAGGCAAAAATCCGTGCAGAGCTTTCCTCTAGTCGCCCATCTCTGGATATGATCGCCTCCGGAAGCGCATTGGCGATCCTGCTTCGTGAAGGTGAGAAAAAGCGCAAGCAAAAAAGTATCCGTTCCCTGCTTGCGGAAACGGGTGAACTGGTTCAGCGGATCAAGCCGTGCTTTTTGATGTCTCCGTTGAGCGTCAGCACTTTCCTTACGCCGGACTCCGTTCATTTCGATGTGGTAGTATTCGATGAGGCGTCACAGATTTTTCCACAAGACGCTATCGGAGCAATCTATCGGGCAAATCAACTGATTGTTGTGGGTGACTCTAAACAGATGCCTCCCAGTAATTTCTTCAATGCTACGATTGAAGCTGAGGACAACGATGAAGAAACCGGAGATGTAACAGATTTTGAATCCATCTTGGATCTGTGTTCAACATCTATGCAGCAGCTTCAACTGCGTTGGCATTACCGCAGCCGTTATGAACAGCTGATTACATTTTCCAACAAAAATTTCTACGACAACGATCTTGTGACATTCCCATCTTCTAAGGTCGATGTGCCGGGGATTGGTGTGGATTATTATCATGTAGACGGTATTTTTGATCGCAAAGCACATACCAACCGAAAGGAAGCAGAGTTTATCGTTGATCTGATTTATCAGAATATCGAGAAGTATCCAAGCCGCAGTCTTGGCGTGGTCGCATTTAGTGTCGCCCAACAAGATTTGATTGATAAGTTGCTTTCTAAGCGGCGGCAGAGCGCACCGGAACAGGAGTTTTTCTTCAAGAATGATGGAAACGAGCCATTCTTTATCAAAAATCTTGAAACAGTACAGGGTGACGAGAGAGATACCATCATTTTCAGCATTGCCTATGGCATTGATGCACAAGGCCGCCTGCTGCGCAACTTCGGACCATTGAACCGTGTCGGCGGTGAGCGAAGATTGAATGTCGCAGTAACTCGTGCAAAATGCAATGTGCAGTTGGTTTCCTCTATGCACTATACAGACATTGATTTGAAGCATACGTCTGCGGAGGGTGCAAAGTTGCTCCGTGAATATCTTGATTATGCAGAAAATGGCAGTATCGCACTGGAACGGTCAATCTCTGTCAGTCCGTTCGAACAATTCGATTCTGATTTTGAGCTTGAGGTGTGTGACTTCTTAAGAGCCAACGGCTTTTCTGTGGATACACAGGTTGGATGCTCCGGTTTTAGAATTGATCTCGGATTGAAGCTGCCGGATAGCTCTGATTATGTACTTGCGATTGAGTGCGATGGCGCAACTTATCATTCCTCTAAAAATGCGCGTGACCGTGACCGATTGAGGCAGGAAATCTTGGAACGCATGGGGTGGAAGTTTTATCGTATCTGGTCTACGGATTGGTTCAGAAACAAATCGGTAGAACAAATTCGGCTTTTGGAGGCAGCTAGGAATGCAGTTAAGAATCCCACAAAAGCAGAAGTAAAGCCTATGGACACTCAGCCAACAGAAACATTTGAGGAGGTCGCTGTTGAAAAGCACTTTGAATTTCCGGCATATAGAGCAGCAGACATCCACAAGCTGAGCAGCCAATATCTTCCACGTGATTTCAAAGGAATGATAAAGGCTATTTTGGAAATTGAAACACCCCTTTCAGAAGAATTGCTATTGAAGCGCATTGTCTGGTTCTTTGGGCGTGAAAAGGTCACGAGCGTTGTGCAGCGCTCCTATGAGCAACAGATGTATGGATACCAGCGTTACGGTATTATTCGCAGAAACGGCTTTTTGTATCTGGATACCGGAAAAGAGATTCAGTTCAGAGGTCCGGGCGATATTGAACGTGACATCAAACAAATTGCCCCGGAAGAATTAGCGGCTGGAATGTTTGAGATCTTGAAACAGAATGTGACGGCTGATAAAAGCGGACTATACCGCTCTCTGGCAGCGCAGTGTGGTGTGGCACGTGTCGGAAAAGCAATCAATGAAGTGATGGATACGGCGTTGGATATATTAAAGGACCGCATCATTGTTGACGGTAAGCAAATTTCCATTAGATAATCCTTTTGAAACAAAGGGCGCACTTCTATACAGGGGTAAATCCTGTATGTGCGCTCTGCGAGGCAGACAGCCCGGACACATGAAAGTCCGGGCTGCTTTACGTCACTTCGCCTGATAATGCTTCCGTCTCCGCGCCTTCGTATACTCCTTCAGTACATGAAAACATGTCTCGATCTCCTCATCGGAACAGGTTTCGCGGAGATAGGCGAGCGTCTGTCCAAAGACGTTCATATCGTATTCGGTGTGGGCGCTGTGAAGCTGGATCCCCTGTTCGGTGGCATGGTAGAGCTGCTTTTTGTTATTACCGGGTTCGGTCGTCCAGGAGATCAGACCTTTCTGTTCCATGCGTTTTAACATCTGGGAGATCGCCGGCTTGGTGCGGTCCCATTCGCGGGAGAGCTCGGTGACTGTTTTTCCCGGATGATCGATGATATATTTTAACATATGGACTTCCACGGAGGTGTATTTTGTCCCGGTCCCATAGTCGATCGGGAAATTGGAGGCCATGTAGAGCATGGAGGCCTGGTGGAGGATATCTGCCATCTCGGCAGTCCGGTTCGGTTTTTCGGTCATATTGTGTGTCCGTCCTTCATCTCAATTTGCGCATTACATCAATCTATGCTATCATTACTATATCAAAAAAGAATGCAAAATTCTATATGAAGTTTTACGACAGCTGTTGCTTTCGTTATTTTTCGCGGATAGGAATTTTCAGAACTGAAAATTCCGTACGATACCGTTGTGGTCGCGGATTTTGCCGATTCGGAATGCGAAGCATTGGCAAAATCCCGTTGAAATAGGGCTACCGCAATCCCACTGGCTTTAGACGGTGGGTTAAGGTAGCCG
>ERZ1106969.51-NODE-51-length-138117-cov-11.740131_pt1 | contig 138117 bp, 105 predicted proteins | sample MGYA00403685_ERZ1106969 | MGnify/ENA primary metagenome ERZ1106969 (study PRJEB35170, sample SAMEA104062416) | human gut metagenome | biome: human gut; feature: human-associated habitat; material: faeces | place: Denmark | collected 2012-05-18 ...
GGGCAGACTTCTTGTTTCCTGCCGCCGAGGAAACAAGAAGTCTGCCCTCTTCCCCGCCTCCCCCTCCCCGCAAGCATTTGGGCGTAGCAAATCATTTTGACATTTTGCATAGAATCGTGTTATATTTTTGTAAATACTTACAAATACTTCGTAGGAGAGCATTTCATATTGCCTTTTAAAGGCCCGGGGAGGTATACTAGAGGAGTAAGAACGGAGGCATAACATGAAACTGAACAGAACGACACAGAGAACCGTGGAAATTTTAAAGATGATTTCCAGAACACCGGAGGGAGCGACGCTCGATGATCTCTGCGAGAAGCTGAAGCTCCCGAAGACGAGCGCCTACGATATTGTGACGACGCTGGCCGAGATGGGGATGGTCAATGTGGCCAGGGGGCAGAAGCAGAGCTATACCATCGGGCTGATGGCCTACCGCATTGGAATTAACTATACGAATAATCTGGATTTTATCAGCACGATTGAACCGGTGCTCAAGGCATTTTCAAAGGAAGTGGGCAAGACCGTGTTTTTCGGAATCCCTTCCGACCACCACGTTGTCTACATATGCAAGTTTGAGCCGGAAAACCCGATCATTACCACGGCGACGGTCGGCTCGAAGAATCCCATGTACTGCACCTCGCTGGGAAAGGTCATTCTTGCATACAGTGACGAGGAGACGAGAGAGCAGGTGATAAACAGGATTAAATTTGTCAGGCATACGGATCGGACGATACTGGGAAGAGAATCGCTTTTGAAGGAGCTGGAGAAGGTCCGGGAGCGCGGGTACGCGTTCGATGCGCGGGAGATGGAAGAGCACATGCAGTGTGTGGGTGCCCCCGTGTTCGACCGGGATGGTTCCTGTCTGGGAGCGATCAGCGTGTCCAGCTTATACAAGCCGACCGAGGATTACGAGGCGCTGGGAGCCCTTGTCGCGGCAAAAGGACAGGAGGTTTCAAGACTGTTAGGGTTTCTTGGAAAAATATAAAGATTACCTGTTGACAAAATGAAGAGAAACGATTAATATTCAAGTATAAGAATCGCAATTATGAAAGACATTCGTATATGCGAATAAGAAGGAGAGAGCAATCATGAAAAAAGAACAGGTTTTAGCAAAGATGAAAGAAGACTGCCTGGTAGCCGTTGTTCGTGCAAAGGATCTGGAGCAGGGCGAGAAAGTGGTTGACGCCATCATCGCAGGCGGCATTAACTTTATTGAGATTACCATGACCATGGATGAAGGCAACCCGGTTGAATTCATCGCAAAGATGGCTGAAAAATATAGAGATAACAAAGACGTTGTTATCGGTGCAGGTACTGTACTCGATCCGGAGACAGCAAGAGCCGTTATTCTGGCAGGCGCCAACTACGTTGTAAGCCCTGGCTTAAACGCAGATACCATCAGAATGTGCAACCGCTACAGAGTTCCGATGCTTCCAGGCGTTATGACACCAACCGAGGCGATCACCGCATTAGAGTGCGGCTGTGACGTTATCAAGATCTTCCCGGGCAACATCATGGGACCGGCAGCCATCAGCTCCTTCAAGGGCCCGCTTCCTCAGGGTGAATTTATGCCGTCCGGCGGTGTTGACGTGGACAACGTGGACAAGTGGATCAAGGCAGGCGCTTACGCAGTAGGAACCGGCAGCAGCCTGACAAAGGGCGCCAAGACAGGCGACTTCGCGGCAGTTACAGCAAAGGCTCAGGAATTTGTAAAGGCAGTTGCGGCAGCACGCGCTTAAGACAATACCTGGTGCCTCCCGGCGTAAATACGCCATGCACAGCACTGGCATCAAATCAGAAAATGGATTGAAAAAGGAGATTAAATAATGGCAAAAGTAGTAACAATGGGCGAAATCATGTTAAGATTATCTACCCCGAACAATGAGAAGTTTATCCAGGCAGATGAATTTGACGTAAATTACGGCGGCGGCGAGGCAAACGTAGCAGTTTCCCTGGCTAATTACGGCCATGACGCAGAGTTTGTGACAGCAGTTCCGAAGAACCCGATCGGTGAATGCGCAGTAGCGGCACTGAGAAAGTATAACGTATGCACAAAGCACATCGCAAGATGCGGCGAGAGACTGGGGATCTACTTCTTAGAGACCGGTTCCGCAATGAGAGCGTCTACGGTTGTTTATGACAGAGCTCATTCTTCTATTTCCACAGCAACCGAGGCTGATTTCAATTTTGATGAGATCTTCGAGGGCGCTGACTGGTTCCATTTCACAGGAATTACACCGGCAGTCAGCGATTCTGCGGCTGAACTGACAGAAGCGGCCTGCAAGGCTGCCAAGGCTCACGGAGTTACTGTTTCCGTAGACTTGAACTTCCGTAAGAAATTATGGTCTTCCGAGAAGGCTCAGAAGGTCATGACAAATTTAATGCAGTACGTTGACGTATGCATCGGCAACGAAGAGGATGCAGAAAAGGTTCTCGGCTTCAAGCCGGGCAACACCGACGTAACCTCCGGCGAGCTGGAGTTACAGGGCTATGTTGACATCTTCAATCAGATGATCGACAAGTTCGGCTTCAAGTATGTTATCAGCTCCTTACGTGAGAGCCATTCCGCTTCCGATAACGGCTGGTCAGCCTGCATCATGGACGGCGCAACACGTGAGTTCTATCACTCCAGAAAGTACCACATCACACCAATCGTAGACCGTGTAGGAGGCGGCGACTCCTTTGCAGCCGGCGTGATCTGCGGCATGGTTGACGGCAAGGATTATAAGAGTGCACTGGAGTATGCGGTAGCTGCTTCAGCATTAAAGCACACCATTCCTGGCGACTTCAACCTGGTTACAAGAGAAGACGTTGAAAGCCTTGCAGGCGGAGACGGCTCAGGACGTGTACAGAGATAATTAAGACAGCGGGGTCATTCTAATCAGCTTTTATAAGCTTTTGCAGAATGGCCCCTTTTTAGAAGCGAGGAAGATCGATCATGAGTGACAGACCATTTGATTTGTTAAGTTTAGGCGAACTGCTGCTGCGTTTATCTCCGGCCGGAGTGGAGCGCCTGGTACGCGGTGATTCATTTCAGAAGCAGGTGGGCGGAGCAGAGTTAAACGTCGCAGTCGGCGCAGCCCTTTTAGGACTTCACACCGGCGTGGTGACCCAGCTTCCATCCCATGACATGGGCAATTTTGTGAAAAATAAAGTGCGTTCCTACGGAATCAGCGATGATTTCTTTGTCTATGACCACAGCTCCGATGCGAGACTGGGCCTCTATTACTATGAATACGGCGCCCATCCCAGAAAACCGAAGGTTATTTACGACAGAAAGAACAGCTCCTTCTACAGCATCAGTGTGGACTCGTTCCCGGAGGACATGTACCGTGCGGCGACCTGTTTCCACACGACGGGAATCACCCTGGCTCTATGTGAAAACACGAGAAAGACTGCCATTGACATGATTCGCAGGTTTAAATCCACCGGCACCATCATTTCCTTCGATGTGAATTTCCGCGGGAATCTATGGACGGGAGAGGAAGCGAGAGAGTGCATCGAGCAGATTCTTCCCTATGTGGATATATTCTTCTGCTCGGAAGACACCGCCCGGCTGACCTTTCAGAAGACGGGAACGGCCAGGGAGATGATGAAGAGTTTTACAGAGGAGTACCCGATCTCCATCGTGGCATCCACCCAGAGAGTGGTGCACAGCCCGAAGAGCCATACCTTCGGCTCCGTGATTTACGACGCGGCCAGAGATGAGTATTACGAGGAAGAGCCCTACCGCAACATAGACGTGGTGGACCGGATCGGAAGCGGGGACGCCTATATCGCGGGCGCTTTATACGGACTGTTGAGCAGCGGCGGCGACTGCATGAAGGCGGTGCGTTACGGCAACGCGGCCAGCGCCCTGAAAAATACCATCCCCGGCGACCTGCCGACCTCGGATTTAGAGGAAATGAACATGATTATCCGTGAGCACAACCAGAAAGGCCCGCAGAGCGAAATGAGCCGGTAAAACTGGAAAATTATGGTTGACAAGACGGGGTTCTGAATCTATTATATTAGTAATGGCAAAACTGTCGAAAGGCAGCGACGCAAAGCTAAAGGGCCGTATGGGCAGCCAGCTGCTAAAACCTTACGATATGTTGGGGCTTCAGCCAGATTAATCTGACTGAAGCCCTTTTTCGTGTATAAAAGAAACGCTGCCGGCAACAATTAAGTTCTCTCATAGATCGTTTTTTAAGGGGCCATCCCTGACATATTTCTGCTGCTTGATTCGTAAATGGCGACCTGTAGGAAACAAGGAGGAAAAATATGAAAAAGGAAAACAGCTTCAGCCGGAATCATGTGAGAACGGTAATCCTGCTTGTCATACTCGTTCTGGCGTTTATCTATCTGTTCCTGTATGATTTTTCGATACGTGTCGATCATCTTATGACCAACATGACGACAGAACACCTTGCGGATGTCAACGACCAGTCCCAGACTGCGGTAAAGACGGAACTGACCAGGGTGTTTGAGGAAGTGCGCTATACGGCGGATTTCCTGTCGGAGACTCCGGAACTGACGGAGGAAGCCCGACAGAGAGTCTATGAGCAGCTGAAGGAGAAGTGCGGATTCGCCAATATCCGGCTGGTTTCAGCGGATGGAGGCCTTTACACCGTTGGACACGAGGCTCTTCCCAAGTCGGTCGGAGGCTATGTGGAGGGAATCTGCAGAGGGGAAAGCGGGATGACGGATGTCTTTCTATCCAGCGTGACCGGACAGGAGGTTTTCGCCTTTTACGCGCCCGTGACGCGGGAAAAGACTGTGGAAGGCGGAATCGCCGGAATCATGATCGTGGATCAGATGGTGGACATGGTAACCACCAACGGGTTTAATTCCGGAAGCTACAGCTACGTGTTGAAGTCGGACGGAACGGTGATCATGCAGACCAGCCATGCGGACAGCCTGTACAGCGGCCGGGATTATTTCAGCTTTCTGCGCAGCGATACGGATATGGGGGTGGAAGCCGTCAGCGAACTGCAGAAGAAAATGGAGCGGAAGGAGAAGGGCGTCTTCCTGTTTACGGCCGCGAATGAGAAGCGGATCGTATACTATGCGCCGGCCGAGATCAATGACTGGTACGTGCTCACCGTGGTTCCCTATACGGTTTCCAACTGGTACCGCGAGCACATCGGAAAGACAGCCTTATATCTTACGTTGAAGATGCTCGTACTTTTTCTGGCACAGCTGGCGGTCATCATTCTCTGGTCCAGAAAGGCGAGAAATATCATCCTGGACTCGAAGGAGGCCCTGGAGCTGGAGAAGAAAAAGCTGGAACTGGCGCTTCTTCATTCCACCGGCACCACGTTCGAGTATGTGCCGAAGGATGACAGCCTCAGCTTTATTTCGCCTCCGGTCGTGAAGGAGGTGGAATTCCCGACTGTTTTAAACCAGATATCCACGAAGGGAGCCGCCGTGGGACTGGTGGCCGCAGAGGATCTGGAAAAATGGAAGATGATCTTAAAGAGGATCGCCGAGGGCAGGGAACCGGGGCCGCTGGAATTTGCGGGCGGAACCTCCTTTTCGGAGGACACGTATTTCCGGCTGTCCGTGACTCCGGTGAGAGGCGGTAAGGGCGAGGTGGCCAAGGCTATCGGAACGCTGGAGGACATTACGGAGGAACGGCGGATCCGGAGGCGTTTCGCCCAGGAGGAGCAGTACCGTGCGGCGCTTCTCTCGGAGGCGGTCGCCATGTGGTCCGTGGACCTCGTGAGGCAGCAGGTGATGGCCTGCACCATCCATGGAAAAGACTGGCTGGAAGGCGGCAAGGGCTTTCTGTACAGCGGAAGGTTCATCGAGAATATGTGCCGCTACATCCATCCGGCGGATCATGACAGGATCGCCGGGCAGATGCAGGCCAACCGGATGCTGGCAGCTTATTATACCGGAGAGCGGGAGCAAAAGGAGCTGTTTCGCGCGACGTATCCGGGCTCGGAGGACTATAAATGGATGACGTGTACGATTTCCCTGCTGACGGAGCCGGTCTCGGGAAATCCGGTGGCGTTCGCCTATGTGCGGGATGTGGATGAGGAGACGAAGCGGAAGATGGAGCTGATGTATTCTTCAGAGCGGGATCCGCTGACAGGTCTCTACAACAGAAGGAATATTGAAGAGAAGGTGGAGCAGGCTCTGAAAAATGAGGACAGCCTGTCCTGTCTGATCATGCTGGATTTAGACGGCTTCAAGGAGATCAATGACAAATACGGCCATCAGGAGGGGGACGCGGTCTTAAAGAAGATGGCGCGGATTCTCTCGGGTGCGTTCCGGTCGGACGATTTTATTGCCCGGTTCGGAGGCGATGAGTTTATTGTATTCCTGGATCACATACCGAACTGTGAGTGCGCCAGCTTCCGGGCGGAGGAGGTACGCCGCCAGGTATACGCCCTGACGCTGAACGGAGAGGAACGCATCGTGTCCATCAGCATTGGGATCGCCTTCGGCCCCCGTGACGGGAATACGTTTGAGTTACTCTATAAACACGCGGATGAGGCGCTCTATATGGCAAAAGGACGGGGCAAGAACCAGATCGCGTTCTATGGGGAAGAGGAAGAGATAATGATCCTGGAAAGGCCGGATTAAAAGGAAATACAGAAAATACCGCTGCCGGAAGAATTCTTTAAAGAGAAGATTCCTCTGGCAGCGGTATTTTTTTGTGATGATAAGCTTTTATTTAGAAGAAAGTCATTTCTGGAATAGAGATCAGTTTCCGCATTCGATGCTGATCTCATTGAATCTGTCCAGAATATCGTCCACCTTCAGAGAAGCCTTGTCTTCATCTGCAGAGTCGATGATGGCGCTGCCCTGATGCATCATGATCAGGCGGTCGCCGTACTCCACGGCGTAGCGCAGATTGTGGGTTACCATGATCGTGGTTAAGTTCTTTTCCCTTACGATCTGGTCCGTCAGCTCCATGATGACCTCGGCTGTCTTAGGGTCCAGAGCGGCTGTATGTTCATCGAGAATCAGAAACTCGATGGGAGTCATGGTGGACATTAAGAGCGCCATGGCCTGGCGCTGGCCGCCGGAGAGTACGCCGACCTTTACATGCAGCTTATCTTCCAGACCCAGTCCGAGAGAATGAAGCTGTTCCTTATAGTAATTGATTCGCTGGCGGTTCGTACCCGGAAGGAGATTGAAGGGCTTGCCTTTGTTGTCGGCCAGAGCCATATTCTCCAGGATTGTCATATGCGGACACGTTCCCATGGCCGGATTCTGGTAAACGCGGCCGATGCGGCGCTGACGCTTGTATTCGGGCATGTTGGTGATATCTTTTCCGCCGATGATGATGCGTCCGCTGTCCAACGGAATGCTTCCGCAGATGATATTTAACATGGAAGTCTTGCCAGAGCCGTTGCTTCCGACCACGGAGACGAACTGGCGGTCCTTGATGGTCAGGCTGAAGTCCTCGAAGAGGCACATCTCGTTGACGGTTCCCTGATTGTAGTATTTATTGATCTGTTTTAATTCAAGCATGACTCTTCACCTTCTTTTCCCTGCCGTTGCTGAGTACGAGTATGACGAGGAACAGCGCGGCCGTAATCAGTTTCAAATCGGAGGCCTCCATGCCCATATAGATAGCGAGAGAGACGCAGCCCTTGTAAATGATGGAGCCGATGACGACAGCCGTTGTGGATTTGACAAAGCCCACACGTTTGAACAGCTTCGTACCGATGATAACATTTGCCAGGCCGATGACGATGGTGCCGGTACCCATGCTGATCTCAAAAAAGCCCTTCTGCTGGCAGTAGACGGACCCGGCCAGAGCGGCCAGGCCGTTGGCAATCGCCAGTCCCACGATTTTTACCATACCCTTGTCTTTGGCAAGAGAGGTAACCAGCGTGTCGTTGTCGCCGACTGCCCGGAGCAGGTAGCCGGACCGTGTCTTTAAATAGAGGTCCAGCAAAAGCTTTACCAGGATTACGATCACGGCGAGAATGATCACGACGGTGAAATTACTGATGCCGGCCGGAAAAATACGGCTTACAAATTCATTTTCAAAGATCGAATCGCTGTTAAAGATCGGTACGTTAGATTTACCCGCAACTCTTAAGTTGACGGAGTAGAGGGCGGTCATGACAATGATACCTGACAGCAGGTCCCGGACCTTTAATTTTACGTGAATGAACCCCGTCACGCATCCGGCCAGGACGCCGGCCGCAAATGCGGCGAACAGCGTGAGTACCGGATTAACCCCGGCCAGTATCAGTGTGACCGTTACGGCTCCGCCAAGCGGAAATGTTCCGTCCACGGATAAGTCCGGAAAGTCCAGAATCTTATATGTGATATAGACGCCCAGTGCCATGATGGCATAGACCAGGCCTTCTTCAAAAACGCCAAGTATGATTGACATGATAGCTTTCCTCCAGGAGAAGTAGTATATTACTGTGTAATTTCGTCAAAGATAGCAGCCGCGGAATCCGTTAATTCCTGCGGAAGTGTGATGCCCAGGTTCCCGGCCACCTTGCTGTTGCCGTAGAATGCCGCTTCCTCGATCACCTCGAAGTTCATCTCGCTGGCCTTCTTTTCGCCCTTTAACACTTTGGCGGCCATTTTACCTGTCTGAATTCCTAAATCTACGTAATCGAGACCCATGGAAGCCAGGCAGCCGATCTTGACCTGCTCCACCTCGCTTCCGAATACCGGAATGTTTTTCTTGGAGGCTTTGTCTAAGATCATCGGGAGAGAGCTTACGACTGTGTTGTCGGTTAAGTTGTTTAAGCAGTCCACTTTTTCCAGAATGCTGTCGGCAGCCAGCGGAATATCGGCGGTGGAGGTTACGGCGCCTTCCACGATCTCAAATCCGTAATCCGGAGCTGCGGCCTTGTATTCGGCGATGGCGGTTTCGGAGTTTACTTCGCTGGTGCTGTAGAGAATGCCGATCTTCTTCGCGTCCGGAAGAATCTTCCGGATCATCTCTAACTGCTTCTCTACCGGAAGCTTGTCGCTGGTGCCGGTTACTTCGCCGACAGGTGTTCCGTCTTCGTTTGCAAGCGCCGCGGCAACCGGATCGGTTACAGCCGTGTAGATGACAGGAACGTTGTCTTTCTTCGCTCCGCCGTAGGCAGCCTGTGCAATCGGAGTCGCAATGGCGCAGATTAAATCGGCTTTTTTGGAGATGAAATTATTGATAATCTGGCTGGCTGTTCCGCCGTCCGCCTGTGCATTTTCGTAGAGAATGGTTAAGTTCTGGCCTTCGATGATTCCCTCGTCTGCCAGTCCCTGTAAAAAGCCTTCGCGGCAGTTGTCCAGAGAGCCGTGCTCCGCGAACTGGCCGATGCCGATGGTGTAGGACTTGCCGTCTTCGGTAGCGGCGCCTTCTGCGGCTGTCGTATCGGCGGCGGTGTCGGCCGCGGAATCGGCGGCAGTGGTCGTCACCGCCTCGGTTGCGGCGGTCGTCGGATCCGCCGGTTTGGAAGAACAGCCCGCGAGTGCGGTTACCGTCATCGCTGCGAGTAAGATTGCTTTCATTGATTTTTTCATAATTGTTTCCTCCTCATGGATCATATATTTTAATTTAAATATAAAAAAGTCCCAAGTATGTTCTAAAAACATACTTGAGACGAATTAACAAATCCGCGGTGCCACTCAAATTGACTTCCATAGAAGTCCGCTTTTCATATACTAACATATATGCCACGAAGATAACGGTTGTGGTCTCCGTCGGTCCCTACTTACCTGATGGTTCAGGACCGCCCTCAAAAGTCCATTCAGCTGTCTGCTCTATATCGCACTCACACCGGCGGCGACTCTCTGAAATATTGCGGGATAGCTTACTCCTCTTTTTCAACGGTTTATTTTATTGCTTATTATATTAAGGCGTCAAAGTGGATTTGTCAACAACTATTTTTAAATTCCTTCGTATTTCCTCTATTTTCCGAAAAAGCGCGCCAGCGGGCTGATTAAGTTGGATAAGTCCTGAATCGCCTGGTTGAGTGTCTTGATATCCACGGAATTAATCTGCCGGAGGGCTTCCTTCACGCTCTGGTCACTGGAGGTTACCAGGTTGTCGATATCCGTTACCATCTGGCCCAAATTCGCCTCCTCCAGCTCTTTTGCCACCACATTCACGCTGTCCATCACCGTCTCCACATCGTCGAAAAGCCGGTTGACACGGGGGATGATAGTTGCAGAGGTATAGATGACGATGGCAAGGATCAGAATGCTGGCCAGCGCGGTAATCTGGGACATCCGGTACTGCTTTTTCGCGTAGGAGGCCTGGCGCTCGTTGGAGTCCTCCAGCCTTTTTAACATGGCCTCCAGTTCTTTGTCCGACAGGGAGGCAAAGGGATTTTTTTTCTCTTCCATACTTATATCCTTCTTTCTGGTTCGTTACGGCAGCAGCCGTTTCTGATTTCAGTATACTACGGCCTGCGGGAAAAATCGAGGAAATATCTTCCTAAGGATATTAAATTGTGGTAAACTAAAGCAAATATCTGTAAAAATGGAGGTTTGACAAATGAAGCTCTTAATTGTTGTGGACATGCAGAAGGATTTTATAGACGGCGCGCTGGGAAGTCCCGAGGCGCAGGCGATTGTGCCCAATGTAAAAAAGATGATCGAGGAGTATCAGGCGGCGGGAGAGGATGTGATTTTCACGCTGGACACCCACGATGAAAAGTATATGGAGACCCAGGAAGGAAAGAATCTGCCGGTTCCCCACTGTATCAGGGGCACCGATGGCTGGGAGCTGGATTCCGCCTTAAAGGAATTTCAGGGGAAGCGGTTTGAGAAAAACACCTTTGGAAGCACCGCCCTCATGGAATACGTTCAGGAACGGCCGTATGAGTCTGTCATGCTGATCGGAGTCTGTACGGATATCTGCGTCATCTCCAACGCGCTGCTGGTGAAGGCCGCGATCCCGGAGGTGCCGGTTCTCGTGGATTCCTCATGCTGTGCGGGAGTCTCGCCGGAGAGCCATGAAAATGCCTTAAACGCGATGAAGATGTGCCACATTGCCGTGCAGTAAGCGGCGGATCGGGGAAGGAGGTCTGCGCGATGGCACAGCGAATATTGATTGCGGATGACAGCGAGGAGATCATCGAGATTCTGCAGATACTTCTGACCGGAGAAGGGTACGAGGTGGTGACGGCGGGAGACGGGGAGGAAGCGGTCATGCTGGCGGACGACACCATCGACTTAATTATTCTCGATGTGATGATGCCGGTCAAGTCCGGCTACGTGGCCTGTTCGGAAATCCGGAAAAAGTCCATGGCGCCCATCCTGTTTTTAACGGCCCGCACCCAGGATTCCGATAAATCCATGGGCTTCTCGGCGGGAGGAGACGATTATCTGGCGAAGCCCTTTTCCTATTCAGAGCTTCTTTCCAGATGTAAATCGCTTCTGCGGCGGTATCTCGTTTACCAGGGAAAGAGCTTCTCTGCGCCGGACAACCGTCTGGTGCTGGGGGACCTTTCCGTGGATCAGGACACGCGGACCGTGACCGTGGAAGGCCGTGATGTGAATCTGACCTCCAGGGAATACTGCATTCTCGTCCTCCTGTTAAAGAACAGGAGAAAGATCTTTTCCTCGGAGAATATCTACGAGAGTGTCTGGAATGAACCGTATTTTTACTCCGCCAACAACAATGTGATGGTCCACATCAGGAATCTGCGGAGGAAAATCGAGAAGGACCCGCAGAATCCGGAATACATAAAGACCATGTGGGGGCGGGGGTATTATATTGAATAATTTCCTTAAGAAAATGGCGAATCCCACGCGTTTAAGCCTTGCCACGCTGTATGATGTGGTGATCGCGGCGGCGGCCGCCTTTCTCTGCTATGTGGCGGTGACGAACGCCATGGGGCTTCTGGCCGGCATGATGACGGACCAGAAGAACTATTACGAGCGGCATACGAAGCTTCTGGCAGAGGAATTTCAGGATTTCGTCACGGAAAATCATGTGGAGATCGGAGACGGGGAGACCATCGGCGACTGGAATTCCGAGAACTGGTATGTGTTCCTGACGGTATATCAGCGGGACCGCATCTACTATAATACCATGGACCGGGATAATGAGAAGCTGAAGACCGAGCTTAAGGACGAGCACCCGGGGTTTCAGTACGGGTATTTATACCGCCACGGGACAGCAGTTACCTATCCGGTGAAGTTTGCCGACGGGGATGGGGAGATCCTGATCCGGGCCTACTTTGAGGCCAGGTTCCGGACACTGATTCTCGTCCTGGGAGCGGGTATGAGCGCGGTCTGCTTCGTCGTGGTATTCCTCGTGCTGCTTCAGAAAAAGCTGGCGTATATCCGTCAGATCGAGAAGGGGATCCACATCCTGGAGACCGGCTCCAGAGGGTACGAAATTCCCTTAAAAGGCCGGGATGAACTCTATTCCCTGGCAGACAGCATCAACCAGATGAGTGAAAGCCTGCACAAGGAGATCGAGGAAAAGGACCGGATTGAAAAGGAGCGGAGCGAGATCGTGACAGCCCTGTCCCACGATATCAGGACACCGCTCACCTCGGTTCTGTTCTACCTGGATTTGATTACGGCTGGCAAATGCACGGCGGATGAGTCCGTCCTTTATATGGAGAAGGCGAAGCGCCAGGCATACCATATGAAGAACCTGATGGACGATTTATTCAGCTATTCCTATGCCACAGGAGACCGTTTTTCCCTGAAAAACGAGGAGTACGACGGAAATGAACTGTTCGGGCAGCTGATCGGTGATCTGACGGAATCCCTGGAGGAACATGGATTCCGGACGGAGGTGCGCTACGAGATTGAGACGCCGTTTGCGGTGGAGACCGATGTGGTCCAGTTAAAACGCGTTCTGAATAATATTGGAACGAATATCGAAAAATACGCGCGCAGAGACGGCATCGTGTCCGTGGAGGTCAGGCTTTCAGACGGCTTCGTCTGCCTGAACATCGAGAATCCCATACGGGACGAGGAGATCGAGGTGGAAAGCTACGGAATCGGCGTCAAGGCGTCGGAACAGATGATTGAAAAGATGGGAGGCAGCTTTACTTACGAAAGCCATGATTATCGTTATCACACATCGATGAAGCTTCCGGAAAAAGAATGGAACGAGGAGCAGTTTTCTGTTTCAAAAAGAAAAAACAGCAGTCATGATAAGAATTTCTGAAGAAAATTTCAGAAATTTTACAGCCGTTTCTAAAGATTTATGGCTCATACTAAAACCAGGATAAAGAAGAATGAAATGAGGTGCGGATATGAAGCTTCTTTTTTTGACTGGAAAATTTGGTATGGGCCATTATTCTGCCGCTTTTTCGCTGGCAGAGCGTGTTTCGAGGGTGAATCCCGAGGCTGACATCGTGATCCGCGATATTTTTGAGTATGCAATGCCTTATTATTCCGACAAGGTTTATCACGCCTTTGGCGTTATGGTCACTCACTGCAGCGGAACGTATAATAAGTATTATAATCATATGGAACGCAAGGGACCGGATTTGAAACCGGTTTTTCTTCCATGGTTTTTAAAGAAAATAAAAAATCTGCTGGAGGAGGAACAGCCGGATGCGGTCATCTCAACCCTGCCCCTCTGTTCCCAGATCATGTCCTGGTATAAGGCGGTGACAGGCAGCCGGATGCCGTTAATCACGTGCATTACGGACATCAGCAGCCATTCCGAGTGGATCAACGGCGCCACAGACTGCTACCTCGTTCCCGACCGCATGGTGCGGACGAAGCTGACGGAAAAGGGCGTAGAGGAAACGAAGATTTACGTCTACGGAATCCCGGTCAGGCCGGAATTCGATTACGGGGAAGAGCGGCCGGAAGAGAGGGATGGGAAGAAGCACATCCTGATCATGGGCGGCGGTCTCGGAATTCTGCCTGAAAGCAATGAATTCTACGAGGAACTGAACGCTTCCGGTCACATCCGGGTTACGGTGATCACGGGAAAGAATCAGGAAATCTATAAGAAGCTTCACGGGAAATACGAGAATATCGATGTGATCGGGTTTACCAACGAGGTGTACCGCTATATGCAGGAGGCCGATGTGGTGATCTCGAAGCCGGGCGGAATCACCCTGTTTGAGACGATTCATGCGGGAACGCCTCTGCTGGTATTTGAGCCGTTTCTCCAGCAGGAGATCAACAACACAGGCTTTATCGTGGGCCGCGGTATCGGGATGATACTGGAGAAAAATCCCATGGACTGTGTCCGGGAGATCAGTAAGATCGTTCAGGATGATACGCTTCTGGACGCCATGAAGGCAAATGTAGACCGTTTGAAGAGAGAGTACGACCAGACCGTAATTGGCCAGGTGCTCGCCCTGATCGAAGGACCGGAAGGAGCGTTATGTACGGGATGAAATGGAGCAGAAAATGGAAATGGAGCAGACTGGCCGAAGCCCTCGGACTGCTGGCCGGCGGATTTGCAGTGCATTCCGTGATTCCGTCCTTGTATCATAAACACAGAAATCCGGCGGTGCTGCGAAGAACCGGAGTTCCCGGGACGGTGATGCTCACCTTTGACGACGGTCCCGATCCGGATTATACCGGGCGGCTCCTCGACCTTTTAAAGAAGGAGGAGGTGAAGGCGGCTTTCTTTGTGGTGACCAGAGAGGCGGTAAAAGAGGAAGCGCTGATCGACCGCATGCTGTCCGAAGGCCATGTGGTGGGCTTTCATTCCATGGACCATCAGAACGCCATGGTGAGAGGCTATCTGCACACGAGAAAAGATTTTCGCACCGGAAGCGAATTTATGAAGAGAAAAGGCATCTCCGACATCTGGTACCGCCCGCCCTGGGGGCTGACGAACCTGTTTTCCTGGCATTTTGTGAGAAAATACGGGATGAAGATGGTTCTGTGGGATGTGATGGCCGAAGACTGGGAGAGGGGAGCCACGGCAGGCTCGATCCGGAAGAAGTGTCTGAGCCGTGTAAAGGACGGATCCATCCTCTGCCTTCACGACGGAGGAAGACGCACGGGAGGAGCGCCCGGAGCCCCGGAGAAGACGCTGGAAGCGCTTACTTATGTGATCCCCGCTTTAAAAGAGGCGGGCTACCGGTTTATACTTCCTTCGGAAGCTGTATTCAGATAGATGATTGCCACATAAGTGATTTCAGATAAAGAAAGGAAGAATCGATTTGGAGCAGAAAACCATGAAATGGAAAAATTCACTCCTCTGCATGGCGGCCATGGTGGTGCTGGCGGGAGTGACGTGTTACATACTGTTGAAGGACCATTCCATGGGAACCCTGTGGGCGGTTTTAAAGAACGCGGACTTACGATTTGTGCTGCTGGGGCTTTTTCTCATGGTTCTGTTTGTCGGCTGTGAGGCAGCCGTGATCAGGCTCCTGGCGGGGACGTGGGGAGGAAGTGTGCCGTGGAAGAGAGCCATGCAGTACTCCTTCGCAGGCTTTTATTTCAGCTCGATCACGCCCTCATCCACAGGCGGCCAGCCCATGCAGCTGTACTACATGGTCCGCGACGGGATGAGCGCGGCGAGAAGCTCGTTCGCGCTGCTGACGATTACGGCCATGTATCAGCTGATGGCGCTGGCTTACGGCGTGGGTATGGGGCTGCTTAAGTTTTCGTATCTCATGGGACTGCCGCTGGCGCTTAAGCTCCTGATCTGTTTTGGGATTCTGGCAAACGGGATTTCCGTGGCATTTATCCTGCTGATTCTGTTTTGCAGGCCGCTTGTGGAGCGGCTGGTATACAGAGTTCTCCGCCTGTTGAACCATTTTCCTTCCTTTGATGGGGAAAAGGCCGCACAGAAAGCCGGTTCCATGATCGAAGAGTACAGCCAGGGCGGCGCATATCTGCGGAAATATCCGATGGCTGCGGTGAAGACGGCGGTGCTTACCTTCTGCCAGCTCACCTTCCTGTATATGGCCTCCTACTGTGCCTGCCTGGCCCTCGGCCTGGGCAGCGTGGGTCTGGTCAACTTCATTATGCTTCAGTCCATCGTGAGCCTTGCAGTGTCGGCCGTCCCCCTGCCCGGTGCGGTGGGGGCGTCAGAGAGCGGCTTCCTGGTGATGTTCAGCGGCTTCTTAAGCTCATCCCAGCTGCTCCCCGTCATGGTGTTAAGCCGGGGCATCAGCTTCTATGGCTTCCTCGTGGTCAGCGGCCTGGCGGTCGCCTCCCTCCATATCGGGAAGAAGGGGACGCCGAAAAAGGAAAAAGAGGTCCGCAGCCGGGCGCATGGCACTGTGTATAAGCAGTTCAGCGTTAGTGAAGAGCTGCATTAATCCGAGGGGTTCAGAGCCGGTATGGCGACGCTGCCTCCGCGGAGGCAAAAGATCCGGTTCGGAAACCGTTTCTGCATCCGGCTGATGAGAAGGCTGTTTTCCTCCTCCGGCCGCACACTTTTCAACAGAACGGAAGACGGGGAGTAGTCGATGACACTGGCGTGAAAGACTGACGCCATGCGAAACAGCTCCCGGATATCGTCCTCCGAACAGTCATGAATTCTTAAGAACATCAGCTCCTCGCAGTGCGTGGCGGTCTCTGTAAGGTCTACGACCTTGATGACCTCCACACGCCGGGCGAGCTGTTTTTTTATCTGCTCAAAGGTCTGGTCGTCGCTGGTCAGCCCGATGGTCATGCGGGAAACCGTCTCATCCTCGGCCGGTCCCACGGTCAGACTCTCCAGATTATAGGACTTTCCGGAAAAGAGGCCGGCAATTAAGGCCAGGACGCCGGGTTCATTTTCTACGTAAAGATTGATCCAACGCTTTTTCATCGTTATTTCCCCCTCTCATTTTCCAGAATCATGTGGTCGATCGGACTGCCCGGCGGTACGATGGGCAGCACATTGTCATCCCAGGCAATCAGAAATTCGATCAGAACCGGCGCGTCCTTGCTGGCTTCTGCGGTCTGAAGGGCCGGTTGAATCTCCTCCTCCTTCGTCACCCTGATCCCCGTAATTCCAAAGCTTTCGGCCAGCTTGATGAAATCCGGCGTGTACGGCGGACAGTCCGGTCCGGGCTCCTGACAGACCGCGGGGCAGCTGCTTCTCCGGCGCAGGCAGGTAGCGGAATAGCGGTGATCGAAAAACATCTCCTGCCACTGGCGCACATTGCCCAGCCAGCCGTTGTTAAGCACGCAGATGATCACGGGAAGCCCGCAGACCACGGCTGTGGCCAGTTCCTGCATATTCATCTGTAACCCGCCGTCCCCTGTGATGAGCACCACCGTCTTATCCGGGTTCCCGATTTTCGCGCCGAGAGCGGCGGGGAGGCCGTATCCCATGGTACCCAGCCCGCCGGAGGTCAGAAGGCGCCGGTCCTCGCTCAGCTCCAGAAACTGGGTTGCCCACAGCTGGTTCTGACCGACATCCGTGGCGACGAAGAGCGGGCCCTCCAGGCGGTTGATGGACCGGATGACGGATTCCGCTGTCAGTCCCTCCCGCTTCATGGTGATGGGACGGGCCTCTTTCCAGCCATCGATCTGCTTCCTCCAGGCGCCGGTGTCCAGCAAAACAGCTTTTTCCAGGAGGGCCCGGATGGCGGCTCCGGCGTCGGCGACTATGGGAATATCGACGGCGATATTTCTGGAAATGGAAGCGGGATCGATGTCCACGTGGATGATGGACGCATGCCTGGCAAACTCCCCGTTCTTACCGGTGATGCGGTCATTGAAGCGGGTGCCGATGGAGAAGAGGACGTCGCAGCCGCTGACCGCCGAATTGGCGGCAAAGCTGCCGTGAATCCCGATATTGCCCGCATACAGCGGATGCGTGGACGGTATGGCGCCCTTTCCCATGATGGTGGTCACAACGGGCACGCCGGTACGCTCGGCAAGCCGTGTCATGGCTTCTTCCGCGCGGGCGATATTGACGCCGCCTCCCACCAGGAAGACAGGCCGCTTCGCCTGATTTAAGCGTTCTAAGGCTTTTTTTATCTGGCCTCCGTGTACGGCGAAACCTGGCCGGTATCCCCGGATTTTTACCTGGTCGGGATAGCAGCTGCTGCCGTATTCCCTCTGTATATCCTTGGGCAAATCCACCAGTACAGGGCCGGGCCTTCCGGTCGTGGCGATATGGAACGCCTTTTTGATGATTTCCCCCAGACTCTCCCTCGTCCGGACGGTTACCGCGTATTTACAGATGCTTCTGGTGATGCCCGTGATGTCGACCTCCTGGAAGGCGTCGTTGCCGATCAGGCTGGTGGGAACCTGGCCGGTAAAACAGACGAGAGGAACACTGTCGTAATTGGCCGTTGCGATGCCTGTCACTAAGTTGGCCGCGCCAGGGCCGCTGGTTACGAGACAGACTCCGGGTCTGCCGGTGGAGCGGGCGTAGCCGTCGGCGGCGTGAACCAGTCCCTGTTCGTGGCGGGGGAGAATGAAACGGATGCCGGTCTCCCCGTGAAGCGCGTCAAATAAGTCAATGGCCTGCCCGCCGGGATAGCCGAACAGGACTTCGACACCTTCTTCCTTCAGTGCTTTTACAAAAAGCTGTGCGCCTGTGATTTGCATGATCACTGCCTCCTTCTTAAATATAATATGAATGCAAGTACTTGCTGTCATACACGGGATAAAATTGGTACCGCGGTTTTACGGCGGTACCGTGTATGATTCTTCACTGTTCGGGATTTTCCCACCTGCCGATTCCTTCCAGAAAGACTCTGACGCTGTCTCTGACGTAATCGTGACGTGAGATTTTGGACAGGCTGTCGTCGAAAGACGCTTTCAGAAACGTGTAACCGAAGGTCGCGGAGAAAATTGTCATGGCCCATGATTCATAGCTTCCGTGATTCAGCTTCCCCTTCTCCTCCATCTGTTCAAAATACCGGATGAGAGAGGAGACGAAGGCCCTTGGAATCATCATGATGAACGGGGCCGTTTCCTCGTAGATCTGGGGCGCGCGCAGGCCGATGGAGAGGTTGACGAAATCCGGGGTTATCCGGTCCATGTACGCGTTCATGAACATCTCTAAATCGCTTCTCAAGTCCCACGTGACGTTTTCAAAGGCCAGGGGGGTGACGTCCGCCCTCCACTTTTCCTGATCAATGCCGGCCAGCACGATGTCCTTCTTTCCCGCAAATTTGCGGAAGAGTGTGCATTCGTTGACGCCTGCCTGCTTTGCAATGTCTTTTGTGGTAGTGGCGACATACCCTTTATCGCGGATCAGCTCCATGGCCGCGTCCACGATTCTCTGACTGGTATCATCCATGTATTCCACCTCCATGCAAGTACTTACTTTCATTACATTCTATCCGAAAGGAGGCGGGATGTCAAGAAAAAAACGACAGAACTGTTTGACAAAATGGCCGTTACAGAGTATAATGAACAATGTTCATATTGAAGGAGGTCCATATGAAGAAATCAGCAACTTCAAAAGAAGAGCTGCTTGCGATTGCGAAAGAGATCGCGGGCAGAGAGGGAATTGGAAATCTGAATATACGCCGTCTGGCCTCAGAGAGCGGTATCGCGATTGGTACGGTCTACAATTATTACCCTTCCAAAGGGGATTTAATCGGGGCGGTTATGGAGGATTTCTGGCGTAATGTGTTTCATGGCAGTCATTTTGACACAGAGAGCGGTGATTTTATCGGAAGTGTCCACGATATCTATTTCCGCCTGCGCGAAAACCTGGGAAGCTTCCGCGAGGAGTTTTTAAAGGAGATGGAGGTGCTCAGCCAGACCGATCAGAAGAGAGGGAGAGAGCTGGAGGCATTTTACTTAGGACATATGAAGGAAGGGATGCTCCGTATTCTGGAGCGCGACAACAGGGTGGCACCGGAGGTCTGGAACGAGACATTTACACCCGAAAGGTTCGTATCCTTTGCCTTCTCCAACATGGTTCTTCTCCTGAAGAATCAGGAAGATCCGGCTTATTTTGAAGAGATTATGAGGCGTCTGATCTATAAGACAGATGCAGACACAGGAAAGGAAGTATGACGATGCAGGCAGTAATGGAAACAATCTTTGACATTGTATATTTATGTACGGTGATTGCGCTGGGAGTGCGTATGATCACCGGAGCGGGAGAGAGAAAGCAGATTAAGCTGTTTGGAATCATGGCGGTGGTTCTGGGATGCGGCGACGCATTTCACTTAGTGCCCCGCGCTTACGCCCTCTGTACGGATGGGCTGGCGAATCACGCCGCGGCCCTTGGATTTGGAAAGCTGGTAACCTCTGTGACGATGACCGTATTCTATGTGATTCTGTACTACATATGGAAGATGCGGTACCGCGTGGAGGGAAAGAACGGTCTGACTGCCGTCGTATGGGGGCTGGCCCTTGTGAGGGTATTCCTGTGCTTCATGCCGGGCAATGACTGGTTAAGCGCCAGCGCACCGCTCTCCTGGGGGATTTACCGCAATATTCCGTTTGCGGTTCTTGGACTTCTGATGATTGTCCTCTTTTACCGGAAGGCAAAGGAGACGGCGGATTCAGGCTTTGGCTTTATGTGGCTGGCGATTACGTTCAGCTTTGGATTCTATATTCCGGTTGTGCTGTGGGCGGATACCATCCCGGCGGTAGGCGCGCTTATGATCCCCAAGACCTGCGCTTACGTGTGGATCGTGGTCATGGGATACCGGGAGATGAAACAGCCGGGACAGAGAAAGGAGAAGTAATATGACAAATGACAGAAAAAAGAAAGCAGTATTAAAGCTGGTAAACACCGCGTTGGTCTATGCGCTGCTGGCCATGGCGGGAGGTGTATTCTACCGTGAATTCACGAAGTTTAACGGCTTTTCCGGAAGAACGACGCTGGCCTTCGTGCACACTCACTTATTCCTGCTGGGAATGATCGTTTTCCTTGTGGCCGCGCTGTTTGAGTTTCATGCGGCGGTGACGGAGCAGAAGCGGTTTGGGCTGTTCTTTGGAATCTATAATGCAGGCATCGCCGTAACGGTGGTGATGCTGATCGTCAGGGGCATTGTCCAGGTGCGCGCCTTAGAGCTGAGCCGTGCCATGGATGCATCCATATCGGGAATCGCCGGCCTCGGCCATATTATGACGGGTGTCGGGATTATCCTCTATTTCGTGATGCTGAAGAAGGCAGTCGCAGAATCGTAACGTGTTACAGCAGGGCCGGGAGGCGGACGGTTGCAAGCGGTCTCATTGTGTGTTAGAATAAAGAAATATAAGACGGCAGGGAATCATAGCTTTTCCGGAACCATAAAGGAGATCCGGCCGGGCAGCGAGCCGCTGTCAGGAATGTCATTATTTTAAGGTCAAAAGACCGTAATCTGCTCCGAAGTACATCCGCACATTTCATGTGCTTACGCCTGCGGCTTGTACATCTTCGCATCTTACGGCATCCTTTTTCGTATGATTTCCTGTCGTTTTATCTTTTGAATCCGGGCAGCCGGCTGAAAGACAGGAAGGCTGCCATGTCATTTTGAGTGAGGGACTACCTATGCACGAACCGGATTTGTGGAAATACTGCACGGCGGAGCACTGCAGGGAGATGCTTCTTTCCTTCCGGCTTCTGGAGGGGGAGGAGTGGACCGATGATAAGGTCATATCCTGCCTGTATGCCGTGAGCAATCATACAGAAAAACATTATAACCGGCTGCGGATTCCGAAGAAGGGCGGAGGAGTAAGGCAGATTCAGGCGCCGGACCCGCTGCTTAAGACGATACAGCGGAATATCCTTCACCATATTCTGGAGGGGCTGGAGCTGTCGCCGTGTGCGGCGGCCTACCACAGAGGCGCGTCCATCCGGGATAATGCAGCCCGCCATACGGGCAAAAACGTGGTGCTGAAGCTGGATATCAAAGATTTTTTCGGAACTATTACATTTTCTATGGTCCAGCAGAGGGCATTTAACAGCAGGTATTTTCCTGTCCCGGTAGGGACGCTTCTGACCTCGCTGTGCTGCTTAAGGGACACGCTTCCCCAGGGATCGCCGGCCTCGGCCGCAATATCGAATCTGGTGATGAAGCCGTTTGACGAATACATGGAGGCGTGGTGCCGGGAGCGGGATATTGTATACAGCCGTTACTGTGATGACATGACATTTTCCGGGGATTTTGCCGCGGCGGAGGTGATCGGGAAGGTGAAAGGATTTCTGGACGCCATGGGTTTTGAACTCAACCGGTCAAAGACAAAGGTCCTTACCCGCCATACCAGACAGACGGTGACAGGCATTGTGGTCAACGACAGGGTGTCGGTTCCATCCGCCTACCGGAGAGAGCTGAGGCAGGATATTTATTACTGCCGGAAATTTGGCGTGCGGGAGCATATAAGGAGCAGGTCAGAGAAGAAATATCTGGAGCTGGGAGAGGCCGGAGAGGTGAAGTATCTGATGTCCCTGTTAGGGAAAATCGGATTCGTCCTGTCCGTAACACCCGGAGACGTCTGGTTTATGGAGGCGGAAGAGGCGGTGAAAACGCTTTTGAAAGTGTATCAGGGACAGGCTTCTTGAACCGGAGCACAACTTCTGAACAGAGTCCTGTAAGAGAATAGAAACGTGAGCAGAGAAGACGGAAAGCATGGCGTCTTCTCTGCTCATTTTTGTTTGACCGTTTTAACTGAAAATACTGCCGTATTTAGGTCCGGCGGCACTAGTATTATCTCATTAACTTCATGAGATCCTCATAAAAACCAGGATAGGAGATGTTCACGCATTCTGCCCCAAGAATCTCCGTCTCGCCTTCCGCGCAGAGCCCTGCGACGGCAAAGGTCATGGCGATGCGGTGATCCAGCAGGCTGTCGATCACGGCGCCGTGCAGCGGTTTACCGCCGCGGATGATCATTCCATCCGCAGTTTCGGTCACATCGGCCCCCATGGCGGATAAGTTCTTCACCATGACTTCGAGACGGTTGGATTCCTTGACCTTTAATTCCGCCGCATCTTTGATGATGGTGGTGCCTTCCGCGAAGCAGGCCATCACCGCGATCATGGGAAGCTCATCGATCAGAGTGGGGATGATGGCTCCTTCGATGACCGTGCCGTGGAGGCTGCTGCTTTTAACCAGAATGTCAGCGGTGGGTTCCCCGGAGGCATCCTGTTCATTCATCAGCGTTATGCCGGCGCCCATGGCCCGGCAGACATGGAGAATACCGTCTCTGGTGGGATTGATCCCCACCTGGCGGATCAGCAGTTCGGAACCCGGCACCAAAAGGCCCGCGGCAAGAAATGGGGCTGCAGACGAAATATCGCCGGGAACCGTAATCTGTTTTCCGTAGAGTTCCCCGGCCGGCCGGATGATGGCTGTCGTGCCCTCGCATCTCACATCGGCGCCGAAGGAGCGGAGCATGAGCTCCGAATGGTTGCGGGACACATGAGTCTCTGTCACCCTTGTCTCACCGTCCGCATAGAGTCCGGCCAGAAGGATGGCCGATTTTACCTGGGCGGACGGTATCCTGGAATGGTAATGGATGGCCTGAAGGGGCCTGCCTGTAATATGCAGGGGCGCGCAGCCATTTTGACGGAGGCTCTCAATCTGGGCGCCCATAAGGGAAAGAGGCTCTATGATTCGTTTCATGGGGCGTTTCTGTATGGATTCGTCGCCGGTCACTGTCACGTCAAAATTCTGTGCCGACAGGATTCCGGATATCAGGCGGGTGGTGGTGCCGCTGTTGCCGCAGTCCAGAACGGTATCCGGCCTTTTTAAGCCTCGCAGCCCATTGCCGCGGACGATGACGGAATCGCCGTTATTTTCGATGGCCACGCCCATCTTCTGAAAGCAGGAGATGGTGGAAAGACAGTCTGCCCCCTGAAGAAAATGGCTGATCTGCGTCGTTCCCTTTGCAATCGATCCGAACATGACGCTTCTGTGTGAAATGGATTTATCGCCGGGAATATGTACTTCACCCTTAAGCGGGCTTGCCTTTTTAAATTTCATGGTGTATCCTCCGTATGTCAATTTTCAGACACGCACCAGGTCGTAATGGTAGCGCTCTAACTGCTTCCACGCCATGTCCATGGCTTCCTTGTCGTAGAAGATAATCTTGAGCGTGCCCTCCCCGTGCTCTCTGTTGTGGTTAATGCCGATGTTCTTAATGCTGATGCCCTTGGCCGCCAGGATAACGGACAGTGTGGAGATCGCGCCGACCTCGTCCGCCATGTCTACGGTAAACGAATATTCCGGTGTGACAGAGCCCTGGTTCCGCTCGGAAATGGAGTTCCGGTAGTCCCTGGAAGTCTCGAACAGCCGGGAGAGATACTGGTTGTCACCAGCTTTGAGCTTTTCCAGAGTTCCGTTTAAGGAGGCGATATACTGCTCCAGAACGGCAGCCAGAGGCGCCCGGTTCGTCATGCAGATCTGCTCCCACATCTCGGGAGACGAGGATGCGATTCGGGTAATATCCTTAAAGCCGCCGGCGGCCAGTCGTTTCATCAGACCCTCCGGATTATCGGCATCCCTGACCAGATTCACCAGGCTGGAGGCGATGACATGAGGCAGATGGCTGATCGCTGCCGTGACGGAATCGTGCTCGCGGTAGTCCAGGACGATGGGGATGGACCCGATCAGCGAAGCGACGGATATCAGCCGATCCACCGCCTCCGGGGAAGAGCTGCGGGTGGGGGTGATGATGTAGTAGGCGTTTTCCAGCAGATGATCCGTGGAATTTTCGAAGCCTGTTTTTTCGGATCCGGCCATGGGATGGCCTCCGATAAAGCAGTCCTCCATCCCGAGCCGGGTGACCGCCTCGTGGATGTCGGTCTTGGTACTCCCCACGTCGGTGATGATGGCGCCCGGCTTTAAAAATGGTTTGATTTCGGCAAGGTAGCGGGCGTTATATTCCACGGGGGTGCACAGAAAGATGAGATCACACTCGGATAACTGTTCATTGACTCCGTCGAGTATCACGTCGATCACGCCCTCATCCAGGGCGCTTAAGAGCCTGGAGCGGGTCCGCATGTATGCCATAATCTTCGTATCCGGTTTTTCACGCTTGATCCCTCTGGCTATGGAACCGCCGATGAGACCAAGCCCAATAAAGGCAATGGTGGAATCAGTCATTAAAATATCCTCCCTGCAAGCGCTGCGTAAGGTTTCAGGTTTTCGGTAAGCTGCTCAAACTGTTCAAAGGTGAGCGACTGCGGGCCGTCGGACAGCGCGCAGGACGGACACGGATGAACCTCCACAATCAGACCGTCGGCGCCTACTGCGACTGCGGCTTTGGAGATCGGCTCAATGTAGGCGCGGACACCGGTTGCGTGGCTCGGATCGATGAGAATAGGCAGATGGCTCTTGGCGCGGATAACCGGCACGGCGCTGATGTCCAGCGTGTTTCTGGTGGCGGTTTCGTAGGTGCGGATGCCGCGCTCACAGAGTACGATGCGGGGATTGCCTTCGGAGGCGATGTATTCCGCCGCGTTCAGCCATTCGTCGATGGTTGCGGATAAGCCCCTCTTCAACAGTACCGGGATACCGGCGCGTCCGGCCTCCTTTAACAGCTCAAAATTCTGCATGTTGCGGGCGCCGATCTGGATCATGTCCACGTACTTCACCGCGGTCTCCAGAGCCCGTAAGCTGGTGACCTCGCAGACAATATTAAGGCCGGTCTCATCCCGGGCTTCCTTCATATACTGTAAGCCTTCTTCCTCCAGTCCCTGGAAGGCGTAGGGGGAAGTTCTCGGCTTGTAGGCGCCGCCTCTTAAAAATTCTGCGCCGGCCTTTTTTACGGCGATCGCTGTCTCGATGACCATGTCGTGATTTTCGATGGCGCAGGGGCCGGCCATCATGGTCAGCCTGCCAGGTCCGATACTGGTATTTCCGACCTCGATCACGGAGTCCTCCGGGTGAAACTTTTTGTTTACCAGCTTATACGTCTCGGTGACCGGGACGATCTTATCCACGCCCTCCGCCATCTCGATGTTGGCGCCCTGGAGCTTCGTCTTGTCGCCGACAACGCCTACGATGGTGACCTCCGTTCCTTTGGAAAGATGAGCCTGGAGGCCTTTGGATTCTATCAGGTTTTTAATTTTCCCAACCGCTTCTTCGGAAGCGTTCGGTTTCATAATAATAATCATATCGGTTTCCTCTCTTTAACAAGTATTCAAAAATAGCTTAAGCACCATTGTAATCGAAAGAATGTAAGTTGTCAACGCTTTTATACGTTAAACTTCGACACTTTAACGTAAATTAGCAAAGACGATGCGAAAAAGATTTGACAAAGAACGTATGTTCTGATATAATGAATATAGTAAAAGAACGTATGTTCGAGATACGAGAACCTGACAGGAAGGAGAAGATCAATACTATGAAGCTGACGAGGAATAATTTAAATGAAGTTCTGTTTGAAAACCAGGATGCCAGGCTATTGATTGAGGACGTGGTTTCTCATACTCAGGCCGGTATCTATTACTATCATGATGTGGAGATCACTCTGCAGGCCGCCTTAAAGATATGGAACAGAGCCAACGAAGCGGAGCAGAATGAAGCCCCGTATCACGCGTCTTTCCTTGATTTTAAAGGAGAAAGCAGACCCCAGGCCGCCTGGTGTCCGGCCCTGTAGGAAACCCATATTTTGACAAGTAAAATTATTTGTGCAAAATGCACATTCTACTTGCAATTTTCCGACACTTTTAGTAAAATATCCTCATAGACTTAAATACTGAACAGGAGGAATGTTTATGAACGTGTATGGAACCAAACAAATCCGTAACGTTGTATTACTCGGCCACGGAGGCGCGGGTAAGACGACACTCGCAGAGGCGATGGCACTGATTACAGGAGCTGTCAGCAGAATGGGAAAGATCACCGATGGAAACACCATCAGCGATTATGATAAGGAAGAGATTAAGAGACAGTTCTCCATTTCCACAACTCTGATTCCGCTGGAGTATCAGGGTGAAGACGGTCCGATCAAGATTAACTTGCTGGATACGCCGGGTTATTTCGATTTTGTTGGTGAAGTAGAAGAAGCAATCAGCGTTGCAGACGCCGCGGTTATCGTAGTGAACTGCAAGGCAGGCATAGAGGTTGGTACATATAAGGCATGGGAACTTTGTGAAAAGTATAAGCTGCCGCGTATTATTTTTGTAACGAATATGGATGACGATCATGCAAGCTACCGTGAACTGCTGCTGAGACTGGAAAAAGAGTTCGGCAGAAAGATTGCACCGTTCCATCTTCCGATTCGTGAGAATGAAAAGTTCGTGGGATTTGTCAACGTCGTAAAGATGGCGGGCCGCAGATTCACGGTGAACAGTGACTATGAAGAATGTGAGATTCCTGAATATTCACAGAAGAACCTGGGGATTGCGCGTGAAGCGCTGATGGAGGCTGTTGCGGAGACGAGCGAAGAGTATATGGAACGCTACTTCTCAGGCGATGAGTTCACTCAGGAAGAGATTTCTTCTGCACTTCGGGAACATGTAATAGAAGGTAATATCGTACCGGTTATGCTGGGCTCCGGCATTAACGCACAGGGTGCGAAGATGGTGCTTCAGGGAATCGACAAGTACTTCCCGACTCCGGACCGTTACGAGTGTATCGGTGTGGACGTATCCACAGGAGAGCGCTTTACAGCCAAATATAACGATAACGTATCACTTTCCGCCCGTGTATTTAAGACGATTGTGGACCCGTTTATCGGCAAATACTCTCTGATGAAGATTTGTACCGGTACCTTAAAACCGGATTCCAATATCTATAACGTAAACAAGGATACAGAGGAGAAGATCGGAAAGATCTATCTGCTCAGAGGAAAAGACGTGATTGAGGTTCCGGAATTGAAGGCCGGCGATATCGGCGCCGTATCCAAGTTATCCGTAACCCAGACGGGAGATACCATTGCGCTCCGTTCCGCGCCGATCGTATACCATAAGCCGGAGATTTCCACGCCGTATACGTATATGCGCTACAAACCGAAGACAAAGGGCGATGACGACAAGGTATCCAGCGCATTGTCGAAGCTGACAGAAGAAGACTGGACCTTAAAGGCAGTTACCGATACAGAGAACCATCAGTCCCTGTTATACGGAATCGGTGATCAGCAGCTGGATGTTGTAGTCAGCAAGCTGTTAAACCGCTATAAAGTAGAGATCGAGTTAAGCAAACCGAAATTTGCGTTCCGTGAGACCATCAGAAAGAAAGTTGAGGTTCAGGGAAGGTATAAGAAGCAGTCAGGCGGACATGGACAGTTCGGCGACGTTAAGATGACCTTTGAGCCATCCGGCGATTTAGAGACACCTTACGTATTCGAGGAGACTGTATTCGGCGGCGCTGTTCCGAAGAACTATTTCCCGGCTGTTGAAAAGGGTGTTGCAGAGTGTATCTTAAGAGGACCTCTCGCAGCCTATCCGGTTGTCGGACTGAAGGCGACGCTGACAGACGGTTCCTACCATCCGGTAGACTCCTCTGAGATGGCGTTTAAGATGGCGGCCACCCTGGCGTTTAAGAAGGGCTTTATGGAAGCGAATCCGGTTCTGTTAGAGCCGATTGCCTCCTTAAAGGTTACTGTTCCGGATAAGTTCACCGGTGATGTTATGGGTGACTTAAACCGCAGACGCGGCCGTGTACTGGGGATGAATTCCAACCATAACGGCAAGCAGATCATCGAAGCCGATGTTCCGATGTCTGAGCTGTTTGGATACAATACAGACCTCCGCTCCATGACAGGCGGTATGGGAACGTATGAATATGAGTTTAGCCGCTACGAGCAGGCTCCTGGCGATGTTCAGAAGCGTGAAGTGGAAGAGCGTGCTTCCAAGGTTGACAGAACCGAGGTATAAGAAAGAGAATAAAGATGATGAGAGGCGGAACGGAATGTCGTTCCGCCTCATTTCTATTCCTGGCCTGCGCAGGTTTTCTCCTTTCCCATGAGATTTCTTGTCAACATGAGACAGATGTGATAAACTTGGAAACGTGATGGTAAGAAGAGTCAGGAGGTAGTGACCGGATGGATTACTTAAGAGAAATAAAGAAAACGTGTTCAAGGCTCGGAGTGGGATACGCGGCATTTCTGCTGGTGGGACTTATGGTGCAGGCGGAGGCGGGGCTGATACTCGGAGTTCTTGATAAAATGGGGTGGAAGGGGGACTGGAATACGTGGATCGTGCTCCTGGGCTCGATTCCCATGTATTTGTTCGGAACGCTGGTATGCTGGCTCATTGTGAAAGACATGAGAACGCCGTGCAGGCCGCAGAGGCAGCCGTTCGGCGCGGGGCGGCTGGTGGTTGCTTTTTTTGCCTGCATCAGCATTATGTACATCGGAAATATTATAGGAACCGTCCTCATGAGCATCGTGAATGGAATCCAGGGCAAGCCTCTCTTAAATCCGGTAAATGAGCTGATCGAGAATCTGGATACGTGGGTAATTTTCCTGTTGACGGTGGTGGCCGCTCCCATATTTGAGGAGCTTCTGTACCGGAAGCTGTTGATCGACCGGGTGGCTCATTACGGCGACCGGGTGGCTATCGTTCTGTCGGGAGTCTTATTCGGGCTCAGCCATGGGAATTTCTATCAGTTTTTCTATGCATTTGGGCTGGGGGTCGTATTTGCATACGTCTACATCAACACGGGAAAGCTGCGTTATACCGTAATATTCCATGCGGTGATCAATTTTATGGGATCGATCGTAGCGCTTCATGCAGCAGATAATATCTGGTTTGCCATGGCCTATGGCATCTTCATGATTGCGGCCGTTGTGCTGGGAATCGTATTCCTGATCCTTTACCGCCGTGAGATCCGCTTAAAACCCGCGATGCTGGCGATTCCGAGAGGAAGGCGGTTCGAGACCCTGTTTTTAAATCTGGGCATGATCCTCTTTTTCTTTGTCTCCGTGGGACTGTTTCTGTTTTCCTAAGCAGGAGAGGGAGTTGCAGGGAAATGATAAATAGCGGTTGACACGTTCCGACAAGTGTGATACATTTATAGCCAGCATAAATACTGTGAAGAGGAATAGTAAGCGGTCTGGAACATGCAGAGAGCCGGCGTATGGTGCGAGCCGGTTGGGAAGGATGGCTGAACTCGCCTTGAAGTTGCTCACTGAAGGAAGCGCTGCTTTTGTGTAGGTGCGGCCGGCAACCCAGCCGTTATCGGGGGAAGGATATGAATGCGTATCCGATAAGTGCATACAGCTTCTGTATGAAATAGAGTGGTACCGCGTGGAAGGAATCCGCGTCTCTATCGTTATGGCCTGAGCGGCCTGGACGGTGGAGACGCGTTTTTTATTTCATTGGAAAGTTTGTCCTATGAAATAAAAAAAACCTCCGGGAGGCGGGGCACTCCGCGCAAAGGAAATATGGCCGCTGAAGCGGCCGCGCTCCGGCGCGAGAGTCCTGCTCGCCGGACTCTTTATTTTGCGGAATTCCAGGGAGCGGATTTTATTTTTTATCAGGAAGGAGAATGGTTTGTTATGGCATCATCATACAATCACAGCGCAATTGAAAAGAAGTGGCGCGAAAACTGGAAAAAGAATCCCGTAAATATCAATGACGGGAAGAAACCGAAGTATTACTGTCTCGATATGTTTCCGTATCCGTCGGGGAGCGGACTTCATGTGGGACACTGGAGGGGATATGTGATCTCCGACGTCTGGAGCAGGTATCAGATTTTAAAGGGACATTACGTCATCCATCCGATGGGCTGGGATGCCTTTGGCCTTCCGGCGGAAAACTATGCGATCAAGATGGGCGTTCATCCGGCCAAATCCACGGCTGAGAATGTAGCCAACATCAAGCGTCAGATCAATGAGATCGCCGCGGTATATGACTGGGATATGGAGGTCAACACGACCGCCCCCGGATTCTATAAATGGACGCAGTGGATCTTTGTTCAGATGTTTAAGAAGGGGCTGGCCTATGAGAAGGAATTCCCGATTAACTGGTGCCCCTCCTGTAAGACAGGCCTTGCCAACGAAGAGGTGGTGAACGGCTGCTGTGAACGCTGCCAGACCCCGGTTACGAAGAAAAACTTAAGGCAGTGGATGTTAAAGATAACCGCCTACGCGGACCGTCTGCTGGATGACCTGGATAAGCTGGACTGGCCGGAGAAGGTCAAGAAGATGCAGACAGAGTGGATCGGCAAGTCCTACGGCGCAGAAGTGGATTTCAAAGTGGACGGACGGGAAGAGGCGATTAAAGTCTATACGACCAGGCCGGATACGCTGTACGGAGCGACCTTCATGGTACTGGCCCCGGAGCATGAGCTGGCGGCCGGGCTCGCCGTGCCGGAGACGAAGGAGGCGGTAGAGAAGTATATCTATGAAGCCTCCATGAAGTCGAATGTGGACCGTCTTCAGGATAAAGAAAAAACGGGTGTATTTACGGGCAGCTACGCCGTCAACCCGTTAAATGGTGCAAAGGTGCCGATCTGGCTCTCCGACTATGTGCTGGCCGATTACGGCACGGGAGCCATCATGTGCGTGCCGGCTCACGACGACAGAGACTTTGAGTTTGCAAAGAAATTCGATCTTCCGATTATTCAGGTTATTGCGAAAGACGGAGTGGAGATCGAGCATATGACACAGGCCTATACCGAGGCCAGCGGGATTATGATCAATTCCGGCGAGTGGAACGGAATGGAGTCTTCCGTCTTAAAGAAGGAAGCCCCCGTGATGATTGAAGAGCGCGGAATCGGTAAGAAGACGGTCAATTACAAGCTGCGCGACTGGGTATTTTCGAGACAGCGCTACTGGGGCGAACCGATTCCGATTATCCACTGTCCGCACTGCGGCAATGTCCCGGTTCCAGAGGATCAGCTTCCCTTAACTCTGCCGGAGGTGGAAAGCTATCAGCCGACGGGAACGGGAGAATCTCCGCTGGCTGCTATCGACGAGTGGGTGAACACCACCTGTCCGGTCTGCGGCGCTCCGGCCAGGCGGGAGACGAACACCATGCCGCAGTGGGCCGGTTCCTCCTGGTATTTCCTGCGCTATGTGGACAGCCATAACGAGAAGGAGCTTGTTTCCCGCGAAAAGGCGGATAAATATCTTCCTGTCGATATGTATATCGGAGGCGTGGAGCACGCGGTGCTTCATCTGCTCTATTCCAGGTTCTACACGAAATTCCTCTGTGATATCGGCGTCATCGATTTCGACGAACCGTTTACAAAGCTGTTTAACCAGGGCATGATCACCGGCAAGAACGGTATCAAGATGAGCAAATCCAAGGGAAATGTGGTATCTCCGGATGAACTGGTCCGTGATTACGGCTGTGATTCCCTGAGAATGTACGAACTCTTCGTCGGTCCGCCGGAGCTGGACGCGGAATGGGACGACAGAGGAATCGAAGGCGTCAGCCGTTTCTTGAACCGTTTCTGGAATCTCGTCATGGACAGCAAGGATAAGGAGACCGAACCGACGAGAGAGATGGTGCGTCTCCGTAATAAGCTGATCTTTGATATCGAACAGCGGTTTAACCAGTTCAATTTAAACACGGTAATCTCCGGATTTATGGAGTATAACAACAAATTCATTGAGCTGGCGAAGAAGACCGGAGGAATTGACAGGGAGACGCTCCGCACCTTTGTGATTCTGCTTGCTCCGTTCGCGCCTCATATCGGGGAGGAATTGTGGCAGCAGCTCGGAGGAAGCGATACGGTATTCCATGCCCAGTGGCCGGTATGTGATGAGGAAGCCATGAAGGAAGATGAGATTTCCGTGGCCGTGCAGGTGAATGGAAAGACGAAAGCGGTCGTAACGCTTCCGGCCGGTACATCCAAAGAGGATGCGATCGAGGCGGGAAAGGCGATGGTTACGGATAAATTGACTGGGACGATTGTCAAGGAAATTTATGTGCCAGGAAGAATTATCAATATTGTTTGCAAATAGCAGTTACAGACACCCGGAGGCGGCAGCCGAAGGGTGTCTTTTGTTGTGATTCTTGCTTTGACTGTTGCTGTGAGAAAAAATCAAATACAATAGTTTGATAATTAACGAACAAATATAAAAAAATCAGAAAATATTGACAAATGAGAGAAAAATAGATATGATAATACTAATAGCAGATAATTGAGAATTTTGTTATAATAAACGGAGATAAGGAGGTATTTTATGGAGCAGTCGAGCGTAGGTTACCCATTGTTGCTTCTTGATAATGAGACTCTGGCCTATATACTGGGAGACGGGGATTTCCGGTTTGCAAATCTGACGTTTGATGAAGCGAAAGCTATTCTGGATATGAATGCGGAAGAGGATATTGCCAAATGCTTTGAAGACAAGGATTTGGAGAATGCCATTTACGAATATCTGGGAATCGAGCGCAGGTCGTTCGAGTACCGTCCGGTCAGGCAGATGAAGGTAGGTCAGGATGGAATTGCATTTAAGCTGTACATTACACCATCCGGCACACAGCCGATCATTTTGGGGGAAGAAGGAGAGCAGGCTAAAAAAATTAAGAATGTGTACATATATTGTCAGCATGTTGTAAGATTAAAATAGCCGTTCAGGCATGACAAAAGGGACCGTACCGTGTATAATGACAGCATAAGATATGATAATCGGAGGAATTACGAATGAGACGATATCAGAAATATTTGCTGGTCATGACAGGGGCGGTCCTTTTTGCGTACGCCGGCGCCGCCGGAACGGCTGTGTATGGTCAGACGGATGGACGTTTAGCTGGACAGGCCGTGGATGGGATAAACGGAAAAGAGGAGACAGGTCCTGGAATCGGCCTGAAGGAGATCAACCCAGAGGTGTCCGATAAGGAGCAGGTGCTTATGGGAAACATACCGGCTGCCTCGGAAACGGACAGTCTGATCCTGGTGGTGGGACAGGGGGAGGCGGATATCAGCCTTTCCTATCATACGAAGGATGATAAGGGTATCTGGACGGAAGAATTTGTGACTGCGGGGAGATATGGAAAGAACGGAGCGACGGGCGATAAGAAGGAAGGGGATAAGAAGACTCCCCTCGGAACGTACCGTTTTACCATGGCCTTTGGCGTGAAGGAAAATCCGGGCAGTATTCTGCCGTATCACCAGCTGACGGATACCGATTACTGGGTGGATGATCCTGGCAGCAGCCATTATAACCAGCTGGTGGATTCCAGCAGCACAAAAAAAGACTGGAAGTCGGCGGAGCATATGGCCGCCATGGTTCCGTTCTACAACTATGGACTGGCACTCGACTACAACAGTGACCGCGTGCCTGGGAAGGGGTCCGCCATCTTTCTGCACTGCATGAATGGAGCGGCCGATACCGGAACCTCGGGCTGTGTCAAGGTGTCCGAGGAGTACATGAAAAAGCTGGTGACGAGCGTCGATGAAGAGACCAGGATTGTCATTGTTTCCGATATCAGCCAGTTGGAGCAGGAGTAATGACGTGGGTCTTATTTCCGTTTTGACAAATTTTTAGAAATCATGCGTAAGGTATCCATGCGTTTCCGTTCGGCGGGGCTCATTCCTCCGCTTAAGATTGAGACGAGCAGCTCCGTCTCCTGATCGGAAAAATGGATGCCTTTTTCATTGGCCTTTAAATTGAGGGTGAGGATCGTGGACATCAGCTGATCCTTCGGCGCGGATTCCACCTCCTGGGCGAATGTAGTCAGCAGCTCAAGTTTCTGTTGGTTCATGCCTTTTAAGCGGGGATCCTGTTTCCAGTTGGTATTCATAGGGCAGTAAACTTCCTTTCTTTGTATGTAGCGGTGAATTAGTTCATCTGCTGCATGGCAGACATCATGAGCTGCATGGTCTCCAGACGGGACTGCTGCTCCTGAGGAATAAAGTTCTTGATCTGATCGAAGGACATGCGTCCGAACGGTCCGCCGGAGCGGTGAGGAGGCGGTGTCTGTGACTGTGCCTGCCTGGCCGTATTTTCAGTGGGCTCGGGATCCGGTACCATGGACCCGGGAACCGCGTCGGATACTGCTCCTGCCAGCTTAAAGCCCTGGAAAAAGTTCATGATCAGATCGATTAAATCCTGTTCTGTCGGTGTACCAAACGGTTTGATGGCGCCCAGCATATCGATGGGGGAAGCCGGCTTCTCGGTGTCTTCTCCTGTGGAGCAGATGCCCATGGCAGCCACCTCCTCGTCCTCAAACAGCTTTACGGTGCGGCGAAGCTCATTGAATTTGACAAAGAGAGAGATAAAACGCTGCTCGGTCACGCTCATATAGGGGAGGGCGGCCTTCATCATCTGTAAATGGTTATCACCGATTAAGGAATCCAGGTCGACTGGCTGGGAATTTTTTTCGTTGTTCATAACATGATATCCTTACTTTTCTTGTTGACAATATATGCGGCCGCATATATTAGTATTACAGGAGAGTGATAAACATGAGAAATCGTTTAATTATAGATGGCAATGCAGTATATGAAATTGACGACGAGTGCGTAAAGAGAAAACAGGGCAGAAATCCCGGCCGCGGGGGAAATGGAGAAAATCCGCTGGCCGCGCCGGGGCAGGAGAAGAATCAGAGGCGGTGATATACCGCCGCCTGCCTGGAGCGCACAGCCTGCCAGGAGGGATTTTGGTGTAACAGGAAATTGCCCTGTTACACCAAAAAACTGCGGCCCGGAATATCCGGACCGCAGTCTTTATGTTTCGTGGAAATGTTTTCTCTGCATGTATTAGCAGCAGAATCCACCACCGCCGCCGCCACAGCAGCACAGAAGAAGGATGATCCAGATGAAATCACATCCGTTGCTTCCGCCACAGCCACAGCCGCAGTTACTTCCGCCGCCGCAACCGCAGCCGCCTCCGAAACCACCGCCGCCGCAGCAGCACAGAATCAGGATCAACCAGATAAAGTTGCATCCACTTCCTCCATTGTTGCATTCACAGCCACATCCACATCCACAATTTGTTGCTGCCAGATCACTCATATTTGTTCCTCCAAATAAATTGTTTACACTTAAATGTATGTGACCCTGCTTGCCACTGTTTCCACATTTTTCGTAAAATTTTAGAATTCATATGATTGAACTTATCCAATACTTGTGTATAATTAGTTACAAACGGGAAAAGAGGTAGATTATATGGAGAAATTATATTATAGACGGCCCTATGTAAAATCGTTCGAAGCGGTGGTGACAGACTGCCGGACGGGGAAGAACGGCAGATTCCAGGTGACTCTGGACCGGACAGGCTTCTATCCGGAGGGCGGCGGTCAGCCCGGAGATACCGGAAGCCTGGGATCCGTGAAGGTACTGGATGTCCATGAAAAGGCGGGGGAGATTATTCACGAGACCGACGGACCCTTAGAGGCAGGGACAGCCGTTACAGGTACCATCGATTGGGAGAGACGGTTTGGATACATGCAGAACCATTCGGGAGAACATATTTTTTCAGGACTGGTACATAAAAAGTATGGGTTCGATAATGTGGGATTTCATATGGGAAGCGAAGAGGTGACCGTTGACTTTAACGGAGTGCTCACGGCGGAAGAGCTGGAGGCGGTAGAAGATGAGGTCAACCGGAAAATCGCAGAGAATCTGCCGGTTCTGGAGCTGTATCCAACCGCCGGGGAGCTGGACGCCATGGAGTACAGAAGCAAGAAGGAGCTGACCGGACAGGTGCGTATCATCGAGATTCCGGACGGCGATGTCTGTGCATGCTGCGGCACCCATGTCATGACCACCGGAGAGATCGGCATTTTTAAGATCACCGGCATGATTCACTACAAAGGCGGTATCCGGGTTTCCATGCTCTGCGGTATGGACGCCCTTAAGGATTACCAGAAGAAACAGAAGACGGTGACGGAGCTGTCCGTGCTGCTTTCAGCCAAGCCGGAGAAAGTCACGGAAACCGTGGAGAAGTTAAAGAGTGAAAGCAGTATGAAGGATGGGAAGATCAACCAGCTGTATCAGGAACTGTTTGCGGCCAGAATGGTACAGTTTGAGCGCAGCCAAAAGCCTCTGGCAGTATTCGAGGAGGGGCTGGCGCCGATTCAGCTTCGCCAGTACTGCACCATGCTCTATGAGGGCGGCAGAGGAAGCGTGGTCCTGGTCTGCTCCGGGACGGAAGGCAGCTACCAATATGCGGCAGGAAGCAGCAGTTTTGACATGCGGGAACTGAGCAAATACTTAAACAAAGAATTAAACGGAAAAGGCGGCGGAAGCTCCCTGATGGCTCAGGGTACCTTTCAGGCAGCGAAACAGGAGATTCTGGAAACATTTACAGAACGGGTAAAGGAGTAAATTTATGGAATTAAATGACAGCAACATAAAGAAGCTGCGATGGCTTATCGTATTTACCGTGGCGGTCGTAGTGATCGGCGTGAACTACCGGCGTGTTTTTGCGGTGTTTATGATGATTTTCGGGTTCATCTCACCGTTTTTACTGGGTGGAGTCATGGCGTTTATCTTAAACGTCCCCATGCGCAGGATTGAGAAATTGCTTCCCATGAAGGAAAACAACAGACTGCGCCGTCCGATAGGCCTGGTTCTTACCCTGCTGTTTGTGGTAGGTCTGCTGCTTTTAGTCATTTTCGTCGTCATGCCACAGCTGTTCGAGACATTTATGAGTCTGCAGAACAGTATACCGGTTTTCCTGGCAGGGGTGAAGAAGGGGGCGGAAGACTTATTCGCCCAGAATCCGGAAATCCTGGATTATATCAATGGAATCCAGATTGACTGGAAGTCCTTCTCCGAGGATGTGATCGGATTTCTCTCTTCAGGAGCCAGCACCGTGCTGAATTCAACGATCACGGCGGCGGTCTCCATCGTCAGCGGCGTTACCACCTTTGGAATCGCCCTGGTATTCGCGATCTATATTCTGCTTCAGAAGGAGACGCTTTCTGCTCAGATGAAGAAGCTGATGCGGGCGTTTCTGCCGGACCGGGTCACGGAAAATATTTTGTCAGTTGCAGATCTGGCATACAATACATTTTCCCACTTCCTGACCGGTCAGTGCCTGGAGGCGGTGATTCTGGGAACCATGTTCTTCATCACGCTGTCCGTTCTGCGGCTGCCCTATGCGCTGTTAATCGGAGTGCTGATCGCGTTTACCGCGCTGATTCCCATATTCGGAGCGTTTATCGGCTGCGTGATCGGAGCGTTTCTGATGCTGATGGTGAAGCCGCTCGATGCACTTTTGTTTGTGGCAGTGTTCTTTATCCTTCAGCAGATTGAAGGAAACTTAATCTATCCCCATGTGGTGGGCAACTCGGTGGGACTTCCGTCCATCTGGGTTCTCGTTGCGGTTACCATCGGCGGCAGCGCTATGGGAATCGCCGGCATGCTGATCTTTATTCCGCTCTGTTCCGTCCTGTATTCTCTGCTCCGCGGAATGGTTTACGCGAGACTGGAAAAGAAAAATCAGGAGCAGAAAAAGAACCGTGGAAAGGCGAAGGCGCAGCCGGAGCAGGAGCCTGGACGCGCAAAATGATAAAGCAGCCGGAAGCAGAACGATAAAATCGGTCTGCTTCCGGCTGCTTTATCCGGCAGGCTTTTCATACACGGGCCAGGTTTTATTCACCCTGATACATGTACTTGATCAGGCGCTCTACGTCTTCCGGCTCATGGGCCACGAGTTCCAGCTCATTGATATATCCGTTGGAAAAGATGGACGCCATGGAGAGGTACTGGCTTAATTTGGACTTTAAATTAATACGGTCACCTTCTGCGGATACGAGTTCGATGGTACCCTTGCACTGGTCGATAACCTGGAAAAATTTTTCTACGTCAGAGATGTTCTGAATCTTCATGATGATTCCTCCTTTGGGAATTCTATGTAATTTTACCATTTCCTACGTCTAGATTATAACAACGTTTTTTCCGGGATACAAGGTGAAAAAATTCCGAAAATGCTGGTCAGCCGGTCACTTTTATGTATAATAAGAACAGAAAATACGCATTGGAAAGGAAAGAGTGATGAAAAGAATCCGCGCATACGGGATTATTCCAGGCGAAATGGAGCCGGGACCCCTTAATAAGATTACCGATGTTGCAGGCGTGACGGTTGGCCATGCCACCGTGAATACGGCGGAGCACAAGACGGGAATCACGGTGATTCTGCCGTGTGAAGACAACCCTTATAAAAACAAGCTGACAGCGGCCGCCTACATCCACAACGGCTTCGGAAAGAGCCAGGGGCTGGTTCAGATGGAAGAGCTGGGGACGTTAGAGACATTTATCGCGTTGACCAATACACTCAATGTGGGCAAGGTGCATGACGCGGTGGTCGACATGATGTCGGAGCAGTGTGAGAGGGAAGGAATCCAGGTCACCACCATCAATCCGGTGGTGGGAGAGTGCAACGATTCCGGCTTAAATCTGATAAAAGAGCGGATCATCGGTTTAGAGGAGGTTCGGACGGCGGTCCGGGAGGCGAAACGGGATTTTGAAGAGGGCGCTGTCGGCGCCGGAACGGGAACCGTCTGCTTCGGCTTAAAGGGCGGTATCGGTTCCGCGTCCAGGCAGTTTCCGCTTGGAGGAAAGATGTATACGGTCGGCGTGCTGGTGCAGTCGAATTTTGGAAGCACGAAGAATTTAATGATCTGCGGGGAGATGGTGGGAAGAGAACTGGAGAAGAAGACGAAGCCGGCTTTGCTGGACCGGGGATCCATCATGACTGTGATTGCGACAGATTTGCCGCTTTCCGACCGGCAGCTAAAGCGGGTGATTAAGAGAGCCGGAGTAGGGCTCAGCCGGACCGGATCCTTCATGGGACACGGGAGCGGCGAAATAATGATCGGTTTTACGACGGCAAACCGGATTTCGGAAGAGAGGGATCCGGAGATCCTGACCATCCGGATCTTAAAAGAAAGCCTCCTGGACACGGCCTTTACGGCCGCGGCGGAAGCTGTGGAAGAAGCAGTATTAAATTCGCTGGCCATGGCGTCGACAACAGTCGGCTATCAGGGGGAGATACGATACTCCCTGACGGACTTATGGCTGTCAGGGCTCAGCACCGCGGATCAGGCGGCAGCAGATCAGGCAGCGGCAGATCAGGCGGCAGATTCGACAAATTAATCGAAATCAACGTGGTAGTTCTTGTCCGCGATATGGATATCAATGCTGCTTAAGTTAAAGTTGTCCTCAAAAATCTGAAGTCTGTATTCAAAAAATGTATCATCCGTCTTCTTAGAGAAAAAGACGTAGGCACCCGGTTCCCTGTTTTCGATTTCGTCGCAGATTTCATTGTAAATCTCTTCTCCGTCGGCAGGGAACGGACAGCCGGAGGTTTTGATCGTTTCTTCGATGGTTCTGTATAATTCTTCCATAATAAAAATCCTCTCTATATTTATATTCTTGTATTTATGTTCTTGGCCCGCGCCTGCCTGATGTCGTCCAGAAGCAGTGCGGAGATGCGCAGATTGCCCCGGCCGCATCCGATGTCGATATCCGGCTTGTTGGCCCCGTGAAAGTCGGAGCCGCCGGTGGGGAACAGACCGTATTTGACGGCCAGTTTCTTGAGCTTCCCGCTTTCGTACTGATTGTTGGACGAGTGGTAGACTTCCAGGCCGGCCAGTCCGTCTTCTTTTAAGGAAGCGACCAGTGCTTCCAGCCTTGCATCGCCGAGATGGTACTGGTACGGATGGGCGAGGACCGGAGACGCTCCGCAGTCGGTCAGGATCCGGAGCGCGTAGGAGGGCTCGATGGTCTCTTTCTTTGGACACCAGCGGCCGCCGTATTTTAAATACTTTTTAAATGCCTGGTCCATGGAGGAGACATATCCTTTTTCCATCAGGACGCGGGCGAAATGGGCCCTCGTGATGACCGTATCGGGATTGCCGGCGGTGAGCTCTTCCCTGGTCAGTACCATGCCGTCCTCCGAAAAACGGCGGATCATCTCGTCGTTGCGTTTCTCGCGGAGTATGAGGAGACGGTCGGTTTCCCGGAGAAATGCGGGATCGTCCGGATTTACATACAGTCCCAGAACGTGGATCTCTTCCCCCTCGTAGTGGCAGGAGAGCTCGATGCCGGGAATGATTTCGATGGGAAGGCCGCGGGCGGCCTCTATGGCCTGCGGGATGCCGGCGATGGTGTCGTGGTCGGTCAGAGCGATGGCGGTCAGTTCTTTTTCCACTGCGAGAGCGACAACGGCGGCCGGGGTGAGCGTGCCATCCGAGGCGTTGGAATGAACGTGCAGATCGATGAGTTCCATAATTACCTCCAATTTGAAATACTTTAGTAATACTATAGTAACATGTTTTTTACGTTCTGTAAAATGTAGAAAAACGACGAAAAATAATTAAGAAAATTCATAAATTTGTAATAGCATTTCCCACAAAGTATGGTATACTACTCAATGTAATATACACTATCATGTGAAAAGGTGAAATAGATGAGTCAGACAGGCAACAGACAGAGTGGAACATCAAGATCTTATTCCTCTCAGGGAACACGGAAGACAGGAACGGGGGCTTCCAGAAAGACAAGCCAGGGAAGCAGGGGCCAGTCCTCAAGATATAAGAGTTCCTACCAGCCGCGGGGCGGTTCGGGAAGGGGTTCAAAGCGGAAGAAGCGTCCGCAGTATGATATCACGAAGATTCTGTTGGGGATCATTATCGCGGTGGTTGCCGTGATCGTGATTATGGCGGCAGTGAAGTTCGTAGGAAGCAGGCCTGCCGAGGTGGAGACGGGCGAGACGACGAGCCAGCCGGAGCCGGAGCTTCAGAAGGAGGTTTCCGTAGATGGGATCTCCATCACCGGAATGTCCAGAGAACAGGCGAAAAAGGCGATTCTGGACAAGTATGAGTGGGGCATGAAGATTACGTATAAGGATGATACGTATGAGGTTGCCGATTTACTGGAGACGAAGGTGGATTCCCTTTTAGGAGATATCTATACGGGCGAACCGAAGGAAAGCTATACCCTGGATATGAACGGTCTGGACGAAGCGGCCGCGGAAGAGGCCAAAAAGGCCGCCGCCAAGTGGGATGTGAAGGCCAGGAACGGTTCCGTATCCGGTTTTGACAAGGAAGCAGGGAAGTTTATCTACTCGGGAGAGCAGAACGGTCTGGTGATCGACCAGGAAAAGCTGGTTTCCGATATTCTGGCTCAGTTAAAGGATAAAAATTTCAGCGCTGTGATTGAAGCCACCGGCAAGGAGACGGCTCCGGAGATCACGGAGGCACAGGCCAAGGAGCTGTATCAGGTGATTGGAACCTATAGCACCACGACCACGGCCAATAAGGACAGAAACAAGAACATCGAACTGGCTGCCGAAGCGCTTAACGGCCTGATTTTACAGCCGGGCGAGGAATTTTCTTTCAATAAGGCCACGGGAGAGCGTTCCGAGGCCAAGGGGTACCGGCCGGCCGGTGCATATGTAAACGGCGAACTGGTGGAAGAGCCGGGCGGCGGCGTATGCCAGGTTTCCTCCACGCTTTACAACGCAGTCATTTTCTCCGGTCTTACGACGACAGAGCGCCATGCGCACAGCTATGAGCCCTCTTACGTAACGCCGGGCGAGGACGCCATGGTAAGCTTCGGCGGACCCGATATGAAATTTATCAATACCTCATCGACGGCAATTGCCCTCAGAGCCAGCTTTGCAGACCGGCAGCTGAAGATTTCCGTTGTGGGAATCCCGATTCTGGAAAAGGGTGTTACACTTTCCATGACCTCCAAGAAGACGGCGGAACTGGATGCTCCGGCACCGGTTTACGAAGAGGACCAGACCCTTCAGCCGGGAGAAGAGAAGATCGTCAAGGCGGAGACAAAGGGAAGCCGCTGGGTGACGAACATGGTGACGAAAAAGGACGGAGTCGTGGTAAGCGACGAGTTCTTCCACAACAGCACATACCGCGGCAAGCCCGCGACAATCAAGCGCAATACATCAGGCGTGGTAGTTCCTGCCACGGATGAGTCGTCTTCAGGAGGCAGCACCATCGCCACCTCGGAGGGAGAGACATCACCTTCCGGCGGAACGGATATTCCGGCGACGACAGCGCCGACACAGCCGACTACGGCACAGCCCGATACGGTACCTGGACAGGGACCGGGAGAGCAGCCGACATCGGCAGCCCAGCCAACCACGACCCAGGCGGTACAGCCTGAGGGGCCGGGCGGAAGCAGCTCGGGGCAGAACGTAGTTCCGCCGAGCCCGCTGAGCTAAAGGGCGATTTATGGACCGGATAGAATTTTTATCCGGTCTTTTTTTTGCCTGAAAACGACAGGCTGCCCCCTGCAGCGGGCAGTTCCCGGTGTTTCGCGGAATTGTTCCTAAAATAGTACGTAATTTTCCATTTTTCTTATTTGCAATTTGTTAAATAATTGTTATAATAGTAAACAGGTCACTATCCCTTCGGGGAACCAAACTATACAATATTCACATTTGTAGGAGGAAATCAAAATGGCAAGAAAAATGAAAACCATGGATGGAAACCACGCAGCAGCACATGCATCTTATGCATTTACTGATGTAGCGGCTATCTATCCGATTACCCCATCCTCACCTATGGCGGAAGCTTCAGATGAATGGGCAACCGACGGAAGAACCAATATCTTCGGTCATACAGTACAGATTACAGAGATGCAGTCTGAGGCAGGTGCAGCAGGTGCTGTTCACGGATCCTTATCTGCAGGTGCGCTGACCACCACCTACACAGCATCCCAGGGTCTGTTATTAATGATCCCGAACCTTTATAAAATCGCAGGCGAGCAGTTACCGGGTGTATTCAACGTTTCCGCACGTGCAGTTGCAAGCCATGCTTTATCAATCTTTGGTGACCACTCCGACGTATACGCATGCCGTCAGACCGGCTGCGCAATGTTATGCGAATCCAGCGTTCAGGAAGTTATGGATTTAACTCCTGTTGCACATATGGCAGCTCTTGAAGGAAAAGTTCCGTTCATCAACTTCTTTGACGGTTTCCGTACATCTCATGAGATCCAGAAGGTGGAGACCTGGGATTACGAAGATTTAAAAGAGATGGTTGACATGGACGCAGTGGACGAGTTCCGTCGTCATGCATTAAATCCAAACCATCCTTGCCAGAGAGGTTCTGCTCAGAACCCGGATATCTTCTTCCAGGCAAGAGAAGCATGTAATCCATATTACGAAGCATTACCGGCTATCGTTCAGAAATACATGGACAAGGTCAATGCTAAGATCGGTACCGATTATAAGCTGTTCAACTACTACGGCGCTCCGGATGCAGAGCACGTAATCGTATCCATGGGTTCCGTAAACGATACAATCGAAGAGACCATCGACTACATGGTAGCACGGGGACAGAAGGTTGGTGTTGTGAAGGTTCGTCTTTACAGACCATTCTGCGCAGACGCTCTTGTTGAAGCAATCCCGGATACCGTTAAGACGATCTCCGTATTAGACAGAACAAAAGAGCCAGGATCCCTTGGCGAGCCGTTATACTTAGACGTAGTGGCAGCTTTAAGAGGAACCAAGTTTGATCAGGTTAAGATCTTAACCGGACGTTACGGCTTAGGCTCCAAGGATACAACACCGGCCCAGATCGTTGCTGTATTCGATAACGAGACAAAGACACCTTTCACCATCGGCATCAACGATGATGTTACTCATTTATCTCTTGAGACAGGTGCTCCGCTGGTTACTACTCCGGAAGGAACAACCAACTGTAAGTTCTGGGGTCTTGGCGCCGACGGTACGGTAGGTGCTAACAAGAACTCCATCAAGATCATCGGTGACAACACAGATATGTACGCGCAGGCTTACTTCGATTATGACTCCAAGAAGTCCGGCGGTGTTACCATGTCCCATTTACGTTTCGGACATAAGCCGATTAAATCTACCTATTTAATCCATAAGGCAAACTTCGTAGCATGCCACAATCCGTCCTATGTACGTAAGTACAACATGGTTCAGGAATTAGTGGACGGCGGTACATTCTTACTGAACTGCCCATGGGATGCAGAAGGCCTTGAGAAGCATTTACCTGGACAGGTTAAGAAGTTCATCGCTGATCACAACATCAACCTTTATACCATCGACGGTGTTAAGATCGGTATCGAAACCGGCATGGGCCCGACACGTATCAACACAATCTTACAGTCCGCATTCTTCGAACTGACAGGAATCATTCCTGCTGAGAAGGCTAATGAACTGATGAAGGCAGCTGCAAAGGCTACCTACGGACGTAAGGGCGAAGACGTTGTTATGAAGAACTGGGCAGCGATCGATGCAGGCGCTAAGGGCGTTGTTAAGGTAGAGGTTCCGGAGAGCTGGAAGTCCTGCGAAGACGAAGGTCTTGACATGACCCACGCAGCCAGCGGCCGCAAGGACGTTGTAGACTTCGTTAACAACATCCAGGCTAAGGTCAGCGCTCAGGAGGGCGATTCCTTACCAGTATCCGCATTTACAGAGTATGTAGACGGTTCCACACCATCCGGTTCTTCCGCGTATGAGAAACGTGGTATCGCTGTTAATATTCCTAACTGGAATCCAGATAACTGTATCCAGTGTAACTTCTGTGCATACGTTTGTCCTCATGCAGTAATCCGTCCGGTTGCCATGACAGCTGAAGAGGCTGCACAGGCTCCAGAAGGAACAAAGATGCTTGATATGACAGGCATGCCTGGCTACAAGTTCTCCATGACAGTATCCGCTCTTGACTGTACCGGCTGCGGCTCCTGTGCGAACGTATGTCCTGGCAAGAAGGGCGAGAAGGCTCTTACCATGGTCAACATGGAAGCAAACTACGCAGGATCTCAGAAGGTATATGACTTCGGTCAGACTCTTCCGATTAAGCAGGAAGTTATCGACAAATTCAAACCTACCACCGTTAAGGGAAGCCAGTTCAAACAGCCATTACTTGAATTCTCAGGCGCATGTGCGGGCTGTGGCGAGACTCCTTACGCAAAATTAATTACCCAGTTATTCGGTGACAGAATGTACATCGCCAACGCAACCGGATGTTCTTCTATCTGGGGCAACTCTTCACCGTCCACACCTTACACAGTAAACGAAAAGGGACAGGGTCCTGCATGGTCCAACTCCTTATTCGAGGATAACGCTGAGTTCGGTTACGGTATGTTATTAGCTCAGAACGCAATCAGAGACGGCTTAAAGGCAAAAGTTGAGTCCGTTATGAACTCTGAAGCAGCTTCTGAGGAAGTGAAAGCAGCATGCAAGGAATACTTGGATACCTTTACATGCGGCGCAACCAACGGTGCTGCAACCGATAAGTTAGTTGCTGCATTAGAAGGCTGTGACTGTGAGACCTGCAAAGCCATCGTGAAAGACAAAGATTTCTTAGGAAAGAAATCCCAGTGGGTATTCGGTGGTGACGGCTGGGCTTACGATATCGGATTCGGCGGTGTTGACCACGTTCTTGCAAGCGGCAAGGATATCAACATCATGGTATACGATACAGAGGTTTATTCCAACACAGGCGGACAGGCTTCCAAGGCTACCAAGACAGGCGCTGTTGCACAGTTCGCTGCCGGCGGTAAGGAAGTTAAGAAGAAAGACCTTGCAAGCATCGCAATGAGCTATGGCTATGTATACGTAGCACAGATCTCCATGGGTGCTGACTATGCACAGACCGTTAAGGCCATTGCAGAGGCAGAGGCTTATCCGGGACCGTCCTTAATCATTGCTTACGCTCCATGTATCAACCATGGTATCAAGAAGGGCATGAGCAAGGCTCAGACAGAAGAGAAACTGGCTGTTGAGTGTGGATACTGGAATAACTTCCGTTTCAACCCGGCTGCTGAGAAGAAATTCTCTCTGGACAGCAAGGCTCCGACAGGAGATTATCAGGAATTCTTAAAGGGCGAGGTTCGTTACGCTTCCTTAGCTATGAAGAATCCTGAGAGAGCAGCTGATCTGTTCGCTAAGAACGAGGCAGATGCGAAGGAAAGATATGATTATCTGACAAAGCTTGTTACACTGTATGGTGATAAATAAGATTTGAAGGACTGCGCCCGGGCGGTATGCCCGGGCGTTTTTTTCATTTCACAGGATAGTTCGTTCTATGAAATAAAAATCCTCCGGGAGGATGCGCACTCCGCGCTAAGGAAGTATGGCCGCTGAAGCGACCGCGCTCCGGCGCGAGAGCCTGTCGAGCCGGACTCTTTCTTGTAGGAAAATGTGTCATGCCGGACTTTTATTAAGATTGGAGGAGTGATGATGGAATTTGGGATTACGATCCCTTTGCAGAGACAGCTGAAGATACCTGCCCCATTTTACGGGAGTGAGAGGGAGCTGTGCTACTGCTGGGAGTTACACGGGATTGTGCTTCAGGGAGGCCGGGCGCTGACGGCAGTCAATGCCTCCAACTGCTATACGGTGGTGCTCTGTAATCTGAGTGCCTGGGAATGGGACAACTATACGGAAGCAGCGGCGTAGTTACCGTGACAAAGACGCATGGGAGACGGCCGGTTTCGGAAACGGCGGCGTCCTGTCGGCAGCCGGAGTCAGGGAACGCCTCACTCCCCTGGAATACTTAGAGCTGGATATGAGGCGGCTGGGGATCGTGAAGTGACACGAAAGAAGTCCTAGATTTTGGGCGGATCCGGCGGATATTTTGTGTAATGTGATAAATTTCACGAAAATGGAAAAATACGGGGTAAAATGGAAAAATTTCGCTTGCAAATTCTTCGCACTGCGTGTAAATTATGTTGATGTAGCATCATACTTTTGTGGTGCGGTGAACAGAAAATCTGAATAAACAAGTGAGGACAGAAAACGATGGCAAAGAAGCAGACAAAGGATATGACAACCGGCTCGCCGATGAAGCTTATATTGAGCTTTTTGATTCCCATGCTGTTCGGTCTGCTGTTTCAGCAGCTGTATAATATGGTTGATACCATTATCGTTGGTAAGTATCTGGGCGTGAATGCGCTGGCGGCGGTGGGATCCACCGGCTCGATCAATTTTATGATTATCGGGTTCTGCGTCGGTGTGTGCAGCGGCTTTGCGATTCCGGTGGCACAGAAGTTCGGAGAAAAGAATGAGGTCGCGCTCCGGCGGTTTGTCGCCAACGGAGGCTGGCTGGCTCTGATCTTTGCGGTCGTGATGACAGCCGTGGTCTGTGTGCTGTGCCGGAATATCCTTATCTGGATGAATACGCCGGCGGACATTATCGACGGGGCGTACTCCTACATCTTTATCATATTTTTGGGAATACCGGCTACATACCTTTATAATATTCTGTCCGGAATTATCCGGTCTCTGGGGGACAGCACCACGCCGCTTATCTTTCTGCTGATGTCCTCGATTATGAATATTTTCCTGGATTTCTTTACGATTCTCGTCCTCCATATGGGCGTAGCGGGAGCCGCATGGGCGACGGTGATCTCCCAGGGCGTCTCCGGCGTTCTCTGTCTGCTCTACATGAGAAAGAAGTTTGCGATTTTAAAGATGCAGGGGGACGAGTGGAAGCCGGATAAGAATGCCATGATGACGCTGTGCGGCATGGGAATTCCCATGGGACTTCAGTATTCGATTACAGCCATCGGAAGCGTTATCTTACAGACTGCGGTCAATTCTCTTGGTTCGGTGGCGGTCGCATCTGTCACGGCAGGAGGAAAGATCAGTATGTTTTTCTGCTGCCCCTTTGACGCCATGGGGGCTACCATGGCTACCTACGGAGGCCAGAATATCGGAGCCAGAAAGCTGGACCGTATCGACAAGGGGATCAAGTCCTGTATTATCATCGGGGCCGTCTATTCGGTGATTGCGCTGGCCGGGCTCTATCTCTTCAGTGATGTGGTGGCGCTGCTGTTCGTGGATGCGGGGGAAGTGGAGATTTTAGCGAATACGAAGCAGTTCCTGGTTGCCAACAGCCTGTTCTATTTCCCATTGGCCCTCGTCAACATCGTGAGATTCATGATTCAGGGGCTGGGGTATTCAAAATTTGCCATCATCGCAGGAGTCTGTGAGATGGCGGCGCGGTCCTTTGTCGGATTCTGTCTCGTTCCGGTCTTTGGATACGCAGCTGTATGCTTTGCCAATCCCATCGCCTGGGTGGCGGCGGATCTGTTTCTGCTTCCGGCCTACCGCCATGTGATGGGGCGTCTGCGCAGGCTTTTGGGCAGAAATGATCAGAATGGGGACGCGGTTACGGCCTCTTAGAAAATATTTTGTAAAATTTAAGATAAATTTGCTCCGGTACAGGCACTGGGAAGATAAGGTGGAATAAACTTAAAGTATAATAAACATAAAAGAGGGGCAATATGGACACTTTATCTTATATGCAGAATGATGCAGATACACCCGTGATTCCGCTGCCAAACCCAGGCGAGGGCGGACCGGTGCCGGATGGAGAAGACGAGAGTAATTTCCCGGTAGCTCCGCTGCCGAATCCAGGCGAAGGCGGGCCTGTTCCTGATTTTGACGAGAGCCAGACTCCGGTGATCCCGCTGCCAAACCCCGGAGAGGGCGGACCGATTCCAACGTTTCCCGAGAGACCGAACAATGGGATCTGGGGTTCAATCATCACCGTTTTCCCGAGACCGATCATTCCCTGTTACTTCTGCAATACCACTCAGTACGGCGTCGTACGGTTCTTAAATGCCGCCGCCGGATATAATCCATTCATAATTTACATCAACAATCAGATGGTGGTAAACGGTCTGGACAACGCGGAGGTCAGCCAGTACGGCCGCGTATCCGCCGGTATGCAGACCGTCACCGTATCGGGACAGAACGGCTACGTCTACATCCAGAAGCAGATCAACGTACCGTTAAACGGCGCAATCACTGTAGCCATCATCAATACAAATACCGGTCTGGACTTAATGGAGATCACGGATATGAACTGCAACGGCGGAGTGAATACAGGATGCTTCCGCGTATGCAACTTATCCAATACGAACCGCAGCGTCAACGTCACGCTGAACGGCGGCGCGGTTACCTTCCGTAACGTGAATTACCGCGAAGTGACCAGCTTCCGATATCTGCCGGCCGGATACTATACGGTTTCCGTCTCCAACAGCTCGGCGTTTGCGGGAAGCCCGCTTCTGACCTCCAATATTTATATCAGGGGAAATGTCTCCTATACACTCTATGTGTTTAACTGGAACAATTCTCAGGATGCGATCAGGATTCTGATTGTGGAAGACAGACGAAATTAATGGATGACTCCTGTTACTGCTTTTTTAGCACCTCCGGTTGACAAACCGGGGGTGTTCGTGTATACTAGGTGTATTAGATGTATTAATACAGCATAGGAGGTGCCATATGATTCTGCTGGATTACAAAGACCGCAGACCGATTTACGAGCAGGTCGTGGAAAAGCTGCAGGACCTGATGATATGCGGTGTTCTGGAACAGGACAGCCAGCTTCCGTCGGTCAGGAGTCTGGCCACGGATTTGTCCATTAATCCCAACACGATACAGCGGGCTTATGCGGAGCTGGAGCGACGCGGCTTTATTTACTCCGTAAAGGGGCGGGGAAGCTTCGTATCGGATACGAGTTCCATCAGGGCTTTAAAGGTGAGCGAGCTGCGGAAAGAGCTGGGCGGCTGGCTCGGTGAGGCGAGGAACGCAGGGGTGACGGAGGATAAGGTTCACTGCTGGGTCGCCGAGGACTGGAAGGGACAAAAATCTATGGTAAGGGAGGAAGAGCAGCGTGATAAAAGCGGAGAATCTGACGAAACGGTTTGATGATATGATTGCCGTGGATCATATTAATGCAGAAATTAAGGACGCCTCCGTGTTCGGTTTAATCGGGACGAACGGGGCGGGGAAGAGCACATTTTTAAGGATGATGAGCGGCGTTTTAAAACCCGATGAGGGAAGCGTCACGATCGATGGGAAGAATGTATTCGAGAGGGAGGACGTCAAGCAGCGGTTCTTCTACATATCGGATGAACAGTATTTTTTCAGCAATGCGACTCCGCTGGAGATGATGGAGTTCTACAGCCGTGTCTATCCGAAGTTTGATAAGAACAGATTTCACAAGCTGCTGTCTGGTTTCGAATTAAACGGCAGGAGAAAGGTCAATACATTTTCCAAGGGTATGAAGAAGCAGCTGTCTGTGATCTGCGGAATCTGTGCGAATACGGATTATCTGTTCTGTGACGAGACGTTTGACGGCCTGGATCCTGTGATGAGGCAGGCGGTGAAGAGCATATTTGCAGGCGACATATCGGAGCGGAATCTGACTCCTATTATTGCTTCCCATAATCTGCGGGAGCTGGAGGATATCTGTGACCATGTGGGACTCCTTCACAAGGGAGGAATCCTGCTGTCCAAGGATTTGGATGATATGAAACTCAATATTCATAAGATTCAGTGCGTATTGAGAGAGGGAATGGACGCGGATGATCTGGTGGCATTCGACCGGCTTAAGACGGAGCGGCGAGGAAAGCTTATAACCATCACCGTGAGGGGAAGCCGGGAAGAGGCGGAATCTTTGATGGAGTCCTATCGTCCGGTATTTTATGAGATTATTCCATTGTCCCTGGAAGAGATATTTATCAGTGAGACGGAGGTGGCAGGATATGACATCAAAAAACTTATTTTTTAATCTGATGAAAGAGGACTTGAAGCGGCGCCTTTGGGCGGTGGCTCTCACCTTCTTAACCTTCTTCTTTGCGCTGCCTGTGGCTACGGCTTTGAGTCTCAGCGGCAGCAGAAACATGGAGGAAACGTACTACGGCCTGATGTATGGCGCCCGGTCGATCCTCAGTTTTCAAAATGGATTCATAGCAGTAATTATCGTGCTGCTGTCACTGATTCTGGGCGTAACCAGTTTTTCCTGGCTGCATTCCAGAAAAAAAGTGGATTTCTACCACTCGCTTCCGGTAAAGCGTGAAAAGCTGTTTTTTGTGAATTATCTGGACGGAGTGCTGATCCTGTTTTCTACATATGCGGTCAATTTACTGCTGGGCTTACTGGTTGCCCTGGTGAACGGAATCGTCCCCGGGGACATCGTCCCGGAGGCTTTGGGGGCGTTTGGCTTCCTTCTGCTTCACTTTATCATGCTGTATTCCGTGACCGTGCTGGCCATGGTGATGACCGGCAATATCCTGGTGGGAATCCTGGGAACCGGCGTGTTCCATCTGTATTTTCCGGCGCTCCTCCTGCTTCTGGATGCCCTGTATCAGGAATTCTTTAAGACCAGCTATAACGGCGGAAGCAGTATCACACACAAGCTGCTCGATAAATGCTCTGCGCTGACGCTGTATATCAGCAACTATTCGGCATTTATGGATGGGGCGAAGAGCGGAAGCCTTATATTAAGGATTTGCGCAGTGATTCTCATCATCGTAGCGGTAACGGCGGCAGCGGTTCTGCTTTACCGTGTGAGAGGTTCGGAGGCGGCTGGAAAGGCTATGGCGTTTAAGGTAAGCCAGCCAGTTATCCGCATTCCGATTGTAATCCTCTCCGCACTCTGTGGTGGACTGTTCTTCTGGTATCTGCATGACAGTATCGGATGGGCGGTGTTTGGACTGGTCTGCGGCCTGCTGCTGTCGCACTGTATAATCGAAATCATTTACCACTTTGATTTCCGGAAGCTGTTCTCCAGCAGGATTTCCATGGCGGTGTGTGCACTTGCCGCGGCGCTGATATTCTGTGGGTTCCGCTTTGACTTATTTGGCTACGACAAGTACATTCCGAAGCAGTCGGATCTGGAATCTGTGGCAGTCTCCCTGACGAATATGGAGTACTGGGTGGACTACGGAAGTGCGAAAATGGACGATGAAGATGATTATTACTGGGATTACGAGTCTTCCGACACGTACATCTTCTCCCGTATGCAGCTTACCGATATGGACACGGCGCTGACTCTCGTCTCCAAGGCGGTCAGCCAGGTGGAAAAAGAGAAAAAGCGTCAGTATCAATGGGATTCTGAGGATGGAGATCATTACGTCAGCTTCTCTGTGAAGTTTAAACTGAAGAATGGCAGAGAAGTGTACCGTTCCTATGCTGTTTACGGTGATGAGGAGTACGATCTCATCAGGAAGATCTATGACAGCCGGGATTACCGCATGGCGGCTTATCCGGTGATGGAACAGACTCCGGAGAATACAGGAAAGATTAAGGTAGCACAGAACAGCTGGACTGGAGAGGTGACCCGTGGCAGCAGCAAAGAGGGGACGGATTACGTCGATCTGATACTCCGAACCTATCAGGAGGAGATGGCAGGCCTGACTTCAGACGTGATGGAGCAGCAAAATCCGATCGCCCAGATTCAGTTTATGACTGACGTACAGGTGCAGGCGGAAAAATCAAAGGAGAAGAACGGTTATTCCTGGAGATACAACAATGTGACGGACAGGGGCTACTACCCGGTATACCCGTCCTTTCAGAAGACCATCGGACTGCTGGAGGACTGCGGCATCAGGCTGACTACTGTGACCGATGCGGGTGAGGTGATAAGAGCCGATATTGACCTCTATCAGCTGACAAAGAAGGACGACTCGAGATATTACGATAAGGATATTACTTCTCTGCTTACAGTTACGGATAAAGAAGAAGTGGCAGCTCTGATGGAGACGGCCAGGCTGGAGGATTACTCGAATATGAACCCGTTCGGTGAATGGGATGACCGGATCACCTTTGAAGCGGTGGTGAAGGGCAGCAGCGGGCAGATCAGCCACGATTACAGCATCCGCAAAGCAGATATGCCGGAATTCTTAAAGAAGGAGTCGGAGCGTTTTAACAGAGAAGTGGAAACAGTCTCTGATTGACTTTTTCCTCCAATGACGATAAAATAGTAAAAGTGACAAGTCAAAGGAGGAACTACGTATGGCATTTTTGGAAGAATTGGGAAAGACCCTTACGGATACCGGTAAAGAAGTGGCCACAAAGGCAAAGGCACTTACGGAGACGATACAGTTAAAGACGCAGATCAGCACGGAGAAGACGAAGCTGGAGGAAGCCTATGCCGCCATCGGACGGATCTATTATGAATCCAACCGTGAGCCGGAAGAGGCCTATGCCAAGGTATACGATGCTGTCAAGGCGTGCAGGGAACGGATCGCAGCCCTGGAGATTGAACTGACCCAGAGCGAAGGCAGCCGGATCTGTGCGGTCTGCGGCGCAAAGGTTCCGAAGGATTCCTTATACTGCGGCAAATGCGGTGCTTCGATTAAGGAAGAAGCGGCGGAAAGCGAAGACGTGGATGCTGCTACGGAAGAACAGGCGGCTTCTGAGGAAGAAGCAGAGCGCCCGGCCGGCGTTCCTGCGGCGGAAGAGGACGCATTTGTTCCGACGGAAGAGTATTAAACATAATCAAAAAGAGTGAAGGTATCAGGAGTGCTGTGCGGGAGACCGTATGGCACTCTGTTTTTTGTCAGGTTCATAGCCCGTTTTTAACATTTTTCCTAAATTTTGCAAACAGGTATGTAAATTTCAAGTAAAGTGTGGTAGACTAAATCCGATTCTAAAGAAATGAAGTACGATGAGGTACAAAGGAGATCCGCCATGAAGGCATATGGGAAACGGCTGGGGAAGATTGTGATTCTGGCAGCTGTTTTAAATTTTTTGATCGAGTTTATCAGCAGGAAGTCGTTTGCAGTGCTTTTGGCCTATGTGTTGGAAAGTCCGCTGGTCTTCCTTTTGAATACATGCATTATCGCCCTGCCGTTTACGGTGCTGTTTCTTACGAGGCGCAGGGTGTTTGTGGCAATCGTGCTGTCGATTGTCTGGCTGGGAATGGGAGTCGTGAACGGGATACTCCTGATTTTCCGGACGACTCCGTTTACAGCGGCGGATTTCAGGCTGATCAAGTACGCGGCTAATATTGCGACCACGTATTTCACCTGGATGCAGCTGGTTATGATAGCGGTGGCCCTGGTGGTGGTGACAGTCTTCTGCGTGTTTGTGTGGCGGATTGCACCGGTCAGCCGGGAAAAGGTCAATTACGTCAAGGGCACGGCGGTTGTGGGGATCAGCGCGGCGGTGGTTCTGGGACTGACGACAGCTGCCATGAACACCGGGCTGGTGGCGGTGCGTTTCGGCAATATCGGAGCGGCGTTTCAGGCATACGGGTTCCCCTACTGTTTTGCCAATTCCATGTTCAACACGGGAATCTCCAAGCCGGAAGACTATGGTACGGAGACGATCGAGGTGATTAAGGCGGAGGAGCTGGTTCCGGAAAATACATATGCGGTCTCGGCCAGTACGAAGCCGAATGTCATTATGATCCAGCTGGAGTCCTTTTTCGACCCGCTTCTGTGGAAGAAGAATCCGGTGACGGGCAATCCGGAATCCGGTGGGGCGGAAAATTATGATCCCATCCCATTTTTCCACCAGCTGCAGAAAAATTATCCCCATGGATATTTGAATGTGCCTTCCGTGGGCGCGGGGACGGCCAATACGGAATTTGAAGCCATCACGGGTATGAATCTGGATTTTTTCGGACCGGGCGAGTATCCTTATAAAACCGTGCTGAAAAAGACCTCCTGCGAGAGTGTGGCCTTTGATTTAAAGAATCTGGGCTACTCGGCCCACGCCATCCACAACAACGAGGCGACCTTCTATGACAGGAACAATGTGTTCGCGCAGATCGGGTTCGATACGTTTACGCCTATTGAATACATGAACAATATCGAGAGAAATCCGGCCGGTTGGTGCAAGGACAAGATCCTGGTGAAGGAGATTATAGGGACGCTGGATTCCACAGAGGGGCCTGATTTTATCTATACCATATCGGTGCAGGGCCATGGAAAGTATCCGGATTTTAAGTATTACTGTGAACAGATCAGTGAGATGGATGATTTTATCCGTTCACTTGTCAATACCCTTCGCACGAGGGAGGAACCCATCGTACTTGTGATGTATGGAGACCACCTTCCCAGCTTTGAATGGACGGAGGATGAGATGATCAACAAATCCCTGTATCAGACGGAGTATGTGGTCTGGAACAACATGAATCTTCCGAAGAAGAAGGTGGATGTGGAGGCGTATCAGCTGGCCGCCCACGTACTGGATATGCTGGGGATTCATGAGGGAACCATGATGCGGTTCCATCAGAACTATCTGGATGGCGGCATGGAGGATGAGGAGACGTATCTGGCCGATATGAAGGCGCTGGAATACGATATCCTGTATGGAGACAGGGAGGTGTACGGCGGGGAAAATCCCTACCAGACCACGGATTTACAGATGGGAATCGATCCCATCACCATTGATGATATTGTGTATAACGATTCCAATATTCTGGTGTACGGTGAGAATTTTACACCGTATTCCAAAATCTGCCTGGACGGAAAGGCGGTGGAGACCACATTCGTGTGGCCGGAACTGATCATTGCCAGGAATATTCCGGAGAAAAAAGTCACGGATGCCGATATTACGGTTTGGCAGATTGGAAGGGACAAGATTCCGCTGGGAGAGGGAGTCAGGGAAAAGGGGAAAGAATCATGAGCGACGACAGGGAATTGAAGGCAGTGTGCCGGGCATTTGAGAATAACGGAAATATACCCAGGGAGTATACCGGCTTTGGCAGAGATATATCACCGGAATTTGAGTTAAAGAATCTCTGTGAGAATGCGGTTTCGATTGCCGTGATTATGGATGATCTGGATATCCCGTTTATCCCGGCTTATAATCACTGGCTGATCTGGAATCTTCCGGCAATGGCCGTGATTCCGGAAAATATCCCCTGTGGAGCGGTTGTAAAAGAACTGGGAAATGCCGTGCAGGGGCGCGGGTATGGAAAAAACAGATACCGGGGACCGAAGCAGCCTGTTTTTGTGAGAAATACGCACAGATATGTTTTTCGGTTTTACGTCCTTGACTGCCTTCTTCCGCTGGAGGGAACTGCGGGGAAAAAGGAGCTGCTGAAGGCGATAGAAGGGCATGTGCTGCAAAAAGGGGAGCTGTGCGGGAAGTATAAGCGGGGGAGGTAGGAGAGGAAACAGGCTGGAAATCGGTCGAAGATCAATCTGTTAAAAAAGAATGCCTGAAGCAAACCCAGGGATCATACGTTGATCCAGTCTGCTTCAGGCATTCTTTTTATTGCGATCCATATTTAAATTTTAATCAACTCGTATTCCTTATTTCCAAGACCAATTTTTACGCCGTGTTCTACTGCGGTTTTCCAGTTGGTATCCGGGTGAACGTCTGTAAAGTGGTCGTGGTGCTCGCTGCCGTGCTTTTCCAGAATGCTTCCCGCAATAACCGGCTGGCTGTTGACGGCGTCCACACAGGCCATATCGAGGGCCACCGGATCGAAGGAGGCGAACATGCCGACATTGGGAATAATCGGGATATCGTTCTCGGAGTGACAGTCACAGTTTGGTGAGACGTCTGTAACGAGGCTGATATGGAAGCAGGGACGGTCTTTCACGACTGCATACGTGTATTCTGCGATCTTGCAGTTTAAGATGTCGTTGGACTCATCACAGTCTGTCTCCACGGCATCTACCGGACAGACTCCGACACAGCGCCCGCAGCCGACACAACGATTGTGATCGATAGAGGCCTTTTTCTCCTGGAAGGAGATGGCTCCGTGTGCACAGTTTTTCTCGCAGGCGTGACAGCCGACGCAGGTATCCTGCGCGACGTGGGGCTTCCCGGCGTTATGCATCTCCATCTTGCCAGCGCGGGAACCGCAGCCCATGCCGATGTTCTTTAAGGTGCCCCCGAAACCGGTGCTCTCATGGCCCTTGAAATGGGTCAGGGAGATGAAGATATCGGCATCCATGACGGCGCGTCCGATCTTTGCTTCCTTTATGTAGTCACCATCGATGGGCACCAGAGCCTCATCGGTACCCTTTAAGCCGTCGGCGATCAGAACGTGGCAGCCGGTTGAGAAGGGGGAAAAACCGTTCTCGTAAGCGGTGTCGAGGTGATCCAGGGCATTCTTGCGGCTTCCGACGTACAGCGTGTTGCAGTCGGTCAGAAACGGTTTTCCGCCGTTTTCACGTACCAGGTCTGCGACGACCTTTGCGTAGTTGGGACGGAGAAAAGATAAGTTGCCCAGTTCTCCGAAATGGATCTTGATTGCCGCGTATTTGTTCTGAAAATCAATCTGCTCCATGCCGGCAGTTTTAATAAGCCTCTTTAGCTTCTGCGGCAGATTTTCTGAAAATGTGGTGTGAAAATTCGTATAGTAAACCTTTGATTTATCCATGTGCACCTCCTGTGCGTGATTGATAAAATTTTCCATTTAGATATTATACTGTAAATGGGTGAGGAGTTCAAGATGTTTTCTTTGTTTCCGCAACTCCGGCAGCCGGGATATTGAATTATGGAAAATTTTGTGATAAACTAGGGAGAAAATATGACTTAACAACACAGGAGGAAGAATCATGAGCCAGAATAAGCGTTCCAGAGAGACAGTTTGTATTCAGGGCGGATGGCAGCCGAAGAGCGGAGAACCCAGAGTACTTCCGATCTATCAGAGTACTACATTTAAATATGATGACAGCGATAAGATGGGCAGACTGTTCGATCTGGAGGACGAGGGATATTTCTATACCCGCTTAGCCAATCCGACGAACGACGCGGTGGCATCGAAAATATGTGAGCTGGAGGGCGGCGTGGCCGCGATGCTGACATCCTCAGGACAGGCAGCGTCATTTTTCTCTATTTTAAATATCTGCGGGGAGGGAGATCACGTGATCAGTTCTGCGGCAATCTACGGCGGAACGACCAATCTCTTTACCGTGACACTTAAGAAACTTGGAATTGATTCGACTCTGGTGGATCCGGATGCGACAGAGGAAGAGCTGGAGAAGGCATTTAAGCCGAATACGAAGGCGGTATTTGGTGAGACTATCGCCAATCCGGCCCTGGTGGTTCTGGATATTGAAAAGTTTGCGAGGGCAGCACACAGACACGGCGTGCCGCTGATTATTGACAATACGTTTGCAACTCCGATCAACTGCCGTCCGTTTGAGTGGGGCGCCGATATCGTGACCCATTCTACCACAAAGTACATGGATGGCCATGCAACCTGCGTGGGCGGCTGCATCGTGGACAGCGGCAATTTTGACTGGGAAGCGAATGCGGAGAAGTTCCCCGGACTTACCACTCCGGATGAATCTTATCACGGCATCGTTTATACACAGAAATTCGGAAAGATGGCCTATATTATGAAAGCGACGGCTCAGCTTATGCGTGATCTTGGCTCTATCCAGTCACCGATGAACGCATTCCTTTTAAATCTTGGCCTGGAGACGCTGCATTTACGTGTGCCGCGCCACTGTGAGAACGCGCTGCGCGTGGCGGAATACTTAAAATCCCGCGATGACGTGGAGTGGGTGAACTATCCGGGATTAAAGGGAGACAAGTACTATGAACTGGCTCAGAAGTACATGCCGGACGGAACCTGCGGCGTAATTTCCTTTGGACTGAAGGGGGGACGCGACGCGGCCGTTACATTTATGGACCGCCTGAAGCTGGCCGCCATCGTGACTCATGTTGCGGATGCGCGTACTTCCGTGCTTCATCCGGCAAGCCATACCCACAGACAGCTGACCGATGAGCAGCTGGTGGACGCGGGCGTGGATCCTTCTATGATCCGCTTCAGTGTTGGGATTGAGAACGTGGATGATATTATTGAAGATATCCGCCAGGCACTGGAATAGAGACAGGCGGCAGAAACGAAAAGAATACGGTATCTGGTCGGTACAGAGGAACCCGGCAGGCATGATTTTTATGCCTGCCGGGTTCTTTTTGTGCGCCGGGAGCTCTTGTTATCTTGCAAAAAAGCCCATATCTTCTCCGGAATCAAGTGACGTTATCCGGTGGGATTCCATGCTGTCCCTGTTTTTTGCCTTCCATTTCCGCGGTGAAGTGCCCGTTACCATCTGAAACTGGCGGTTAAAGCTGGAGAGTGTGGAAAATCCCACCATTTTGGATATCTCACTGACGGGTGTATTTGTATGTACCAGAAAGTAGCACGCCTGCCGGATCCTCAGATGATGGATATAGTCGAGCGGCGGCAAATGGATGATTTCCTCAAAGATCCTGCGAAAATGAGGCTCGCTCAGTCCGCAGAGTGCCGCCAGACCGGGCACGGTTATTTTCTGGCTGTAGAAGCTTCGGATGTGCAGAATAGCTGGATAGATACGCAGATTCTGCCTGGCCTCGCCGCTGATTTTCCGATCGGGACAGATGCGGAGATACTCTGTAATAAAGGCCATGAAAAGGCCTCTTAAGGCGTCCCGGTACCCGGTTTCATGATGATAAAATTCCTCGAACATCCTGCATACAAAGAAAATCAGAGCGGGATGCTCCTGCTTCGAAAATAAATTGGAGAACTGTGGATCGTCAAAGAGAAGGCGGCTGTCTTTTGCGATTAAATGAAAATCGCCGGTAGGAAACATAAGCTTGGGATCGAAAAGGATATACTCCCAGTGGCTGACCACACGACTGTCACTGCAGGAAATATGAATTGTATTTTCTGGAATGATGCAGATATCACCTTCAGAAAATTCAAGAGCCTTCTGCTCGACGTAGAATGTACCATGACCGCTTAAACAGTATCCGATCTCCATGCAGTTGTGAAAATGCATGGAATCGGCATGATCGGGAAGAATCCACCGGTCTCCCAGGAAAGCAAAGGAAGGGAATTCCAATGGAAGATTATAATGGCGATATTGAAGATCAGTCGATGACGGTGATCGATTTTGCATAGTTTTCGCTCCTTCATGCAAAGAATTTTTATATTACATCCGCTATACTTCTCATATCAGTACAGACAATCCTTCCTGCAAAAATGAAAGGATTGATATCTGTAAAAGAAGGAAAGGAGGTTATATGACGGAAACTGGAATCGATGATGTAAGACGATGGATGGAGAGTCATCGCAATGACATTATAGAAGATATGAGAAGAATTGTAAATATCCGCAGTGTTTCAGAACCGGACTCCGATGTTCTTCCGTTTGGAAAGGGATGCCGGAAGGTACTGGATACCATGCTGGAACTGGCGGCCGGGAAAGGCTTTAAAACGGATTGCTTCAATTATTACGGCGGGAAAATATCGTTTGCTTCCGGCAGTGGAAAGGAAATTGGAATCTGGTCTCATTTGGATGTGGTGCCGGAGGGAAACGGCTGGACTTATCCGCCCTATGAAATGACTGTTGTGGATGATTTCCTCATAGGGAGAGGCGTTCAGGATAATAAATCATCGGCAGTGGGAATCCTCTATGTGCTGCTCTATCTGAAAGAATTCGTTTCCCTTAACTGCGATTACAGTCTCTATGTGGGATGCAGTGAGGAAAATACGATGGATGATGCCGCCTATATGATTGCTCATGTGCCAATGCCGGAGGTGTCTCTGGTGGCCGACTGCGGATTTCCGGTCTGCCATGGGGAAAAGGGGAATTTGAGTCTGGTGTTTGAGACACGGGAGCTTCTGCCCGAAACAATTATTTCCGTGGAAGGAGGCAGCAGTGCCAACTCGATCCCCGATCAGGCTCGTATTGTATATCGCTCCGGCGTAGTGACAAAAGAGCAGAAGGAGCGTCTCCGGTTATCTCCCGAAATAACGGTTATGGATGGGGAACATGGAACTGTAGTGGAAGCTTCCGGAAGAGCGGCCCACATCATCAGTCCGGAGCAGGGAAAAAGTGCGGTGACAATTCTAGCGAAAGAATTGATGGCCTGCGGCCTGAATGAGAGGAGTGCCGGAGAAAATCAATGGATAGAGTTTTTGCGTGACTGCGGACGCGACGGCTATGGGACAGGAATCGGCGCTGCGGTATCGGACACGGTATCCGGCTGTCTGGTGGGGGGAATTACCGGCCTGGCAGTCACTTCTGGCAGTGAGAGAAGGCTTAAAATCACAGCAGACTACCGGTATCCTGTTCTGGACAGCCGGGGCGCCTGCTCCGACGGTTCAGAGACTCTGGAAAAAATGCGGGAGGCGGCCCGCCGTTACGGTCTGAAGCTGTGTGTCAGGAAGAATTCGGGAGCCATGTACTGCCCTACTGATAATCCGGTGGTGCAGTGTCTGACAGACAGCTACCATAAATATTCTGGCTATGATAATCCGGCATACACGATGAGCGGCGGTACCTATGCAAGAAAACTGCCGGGAGGTCTGGGGTTCGGCATGGCGCTGCCGGGAAAGAAGATATACCGTCCGGATCCGGCACGGCCGGTCGGTGATTTTCATCAGGCGGACGAGTCGATCTGTATCAGCCAGCTTTTGGACGCCATGGCCATTTATACCATGTGCCTGATTGACTTAGACAGACATATCTGACTGCCTGCAGCTGTGTATGGGGCTATATAAATAATTAAGACAGAAAATTGGAGGAAAGTATGACAAAGACAGAGCGCCTGATGAAGGCATTTGAGAATGAGAAAGTAGATCGGGTACCAGTGGGATTCTGGTTCCATCTGCCGGAAGATATGGAGTTGGATCAGGAGTGTGTGGATGCACATATTGATTATTTCCATCGTTGTAATGTGGATATGGTGAAAATTATGTGCGATGGGTATTTTGACTATCCGAATTCCATAATTTCCCAGATAAAAGAGCCGGAAGACTGGTTTAAAATGATCCCTATGGGTCAGGATCATCCATTTATTACCGGTCAGGTGAAACGGGCGAAGGAAATTGTGAAGAGACTGGACGGAGAGGCGTGCGCTTTCTATAACGTATTCTGCCCCATGTCATATTTGCGGTTCGCGACATCCGATGAACTGCTGATGAATCATCTGCGGCAGAATCCGGAGGCAGTACTTTATGCCATGGACGTCATCGCCCAGGATGCGGCGCTTCTGTCCGAACTGCTGGTCCGGGAAGCTGGCTGTACGGGAATTTATTACTGTGTACAGAATGCGGAGGAGTACCGTTTTACGGCGGAGGAGTACCGTAAGTACGTGAGACCGGGGGATTTAAAGGTCTTAGAGCACGCTAACCGGTTCAGTGATAATAATATTCTGCACTGCTGTGGATGGGCCGGGGATAAAAACCGGGTGGAGGTGTGGCAGGATTATCCGGCAAAGGTGATTAACTGGGCCACCTTCATCGAAGACATGGACTTGACAGAGGGAAAGGCGTTCTTCGGCGGCAGATGTGTGCTGGGCGGATTTGATAACAGGCCTCAGGGCGTGCTTTGCTCCGGGACGAAGGAGGAAGTGGAGGCGTATACCGCAGCACTTCTTGAAAAACACGGAACCAGAGGATTGGTTATCGGCGCCGACTGCACACTTCCGAGAAATATTGATTTAAACAGGATTTCCTGGGTAGTCGAAGCAGTCGGGAAATATGGGAGAGGAGAATAGGTTATGAGTTATGCGGCAAAGGATACCCGCTATGACACCATGGTTTACAATCGGTGCGGAACGGGCGGATTAAAGCTTCCGGCCATGTCATTTGGCCTCTGGCATAATTTCGGATATGGGAGCACATACAGCAATGCCAGGGAAATGGTGCTGGGCGCATTCGATATGGGAATTACACATTTTGATCTGGCCAACAATTATGGGCCGCCGGAGGGATCCGCAGAGGAGACCTTTGGAAAGATTTTGCAGAGCGATCTGGGAAAATACCGGGATGAACTGATTATTTCCACAAAGGCAGGATACTACATGTGGCCTGGTCCTTACGGAGACGGCGGTTCCAAAAAATATCTGACGGCTTCCTTAGATCAGAGCTTAAAACGCATGGGACTGGATTATGTGGATATCTACTACCATCACAGGCCCGACAAAGAGACACCGTTGTGGGAGACAATGGATGCGCTGGCGGGACTGGTGCACCAGGGGAAAGCACTTTACATAGGATTGTCGAACTACAATCGGGAAGAGCTTATGGAAGCGGTGACAATTTTGAAGGAACTGAAGGTTCCGTGTACCATTCATCAGCATCACTATTCCATGGTGTACAGAGAAAATGAAAAACTGCTGCCTGTCATTGAGGCGTCGGGGATGGGGGCGATTGCATTCTGTCCTTTGGAACAGGGTATTCTGACCGGTAAATATTTAAATGGGATTCCAGGGGATTCCAGAGCGGCCGGACACAGTGTGTTCCTGTCGGAGAAGCAGATTACACCTGAGACTTTGGAGATGACCTTGGCATTAAATGAAGTAGCTGCGGAACGTGGGCAGTCTCTTGCTCAGATGGCTCTGGTATGGGCTCTGGAAGAGGGCAGGCTGAGCAGCGTGATCCTGGGGGCCAGCAGACTGGCACAGCTGGAGGAAAATGTGGCTGCACTGAAGAACAGGGAATTTACATCGGAAGAGAAAAGACGGATCGAAGAGATCCTCAAATAAAAAAAGGAGAGGTATATGATGATGAAAAAAAGATTACTGGCACTTGGCATGGCAGGCGTGATGGCATTCTCACTGGCAGGATGCGGATCGGGAAACGGCAGCGCAGGAACAGAGGGGGGCGCGAAGGCAGAGAGCAAAACCGAGGCTGAGGCGGGGACTGAGAATGGGACCGCCGGGGGCGGCGGTGAAAAAGTAAAGCTGACATTCTATGATTGGAGTGACGAGCAGTCATACCTTGATCCTGCCGTGGCGGCGTATAATGCCCAGAGCGATGTGGCCGAGGTGGAGGTGGTTTATTTCCCGCCGACCGAGTACGCGGATAAGATCCTGGCGTCCTTCTCCAGCGGGGTGGAGTTCGACGTTTTGGGTGTCAATGGAATTGCTCCCTACGGAGATTATCAGAATAAAAAGACAATTCAGGATATCACTTCTTACGTAGAGCAGTCCGGGCTGGATACCTCTGTATACGGACAGGTATTCGAGGAGTGCAACCAGGAGGGGATCTTCGGCCTTCCTTACCGTCAGGCGGTATGGCTGCTTTTTATCAATGAGGAGCTGTTTGAAAAAGCTGGATTAGACGTTCCTACAGAGCAGCTTACCTGGAACGAGTACCGGGAGCTGGCAAAAAAACTGACGAAGGACAAAACGTACGGCGGCCTGGTTGGCATGGATAATTTTGTCTATATGCAGCAGATGGGCGGAAGTGTTATGGATGAGGACACCACAATTATCCGGGAAAATCTGGAACTCTGGAAAGCGCTCCACGAGGATGGAAGTCACGTACCGTTTGAGGAAAAACTGGAGATGGGGCAGAATGTGGGATCACTTTTCACCACAGCTCCGGCTGAGACTGTCGCCATGTTCCAGAATGGTACATGGGGTGTTGCTGCTTACAATCTAAAGTATGAGAGCGGTGAAATGCCATTCAAGTATAAAGTAATGCCAATGCCAATTCCAGAAGGCTCCAGGGACTATACGGCGCCGTGCTCCATGAATTTTCTCTCTGTATCAAAGACCAGCAAACATCCGGCCGAGGCTTACGATTTTATTCAGTGGATGTGTACCCATGACGGAGCTAAGATCATTGCAGAAAACAGTACGCTGACCGCGTACAATGATGACGAGATCAAGGATATTTACTTAAAGGCAGCGGAGCAGTCCGACGACACTCTCGCAAAAATTGTATTCTCGGAAAACAATGCCATCGATACAAAATACCATCCCAAGTATGCTGAGGTAGAGACGATCCTGAAGGAAGAGATGGAGCTGTATATGGTCGGTGAGCAGGATATCGATACCACGATGAAAAATTTTGAATCGAGAAGAGCTGATGTGATCAATTAAACGTGTGGGAGACGCGATGTCCGGCTGATAAGCCGGATATCCGTCTGCACGGGTTTACGCAGGAAGGAGTGGTACGATTGAAGAATCAGAAGAAAACAAAAATCAAAATTTCGAAAATGGCCAGGAGAGAAGAAATAGCCGGTTACTTGTTTCTGCTGCCAAATATGATCGGTTTTTTCATATTTACACTGGTACCGGTCGTTTGGGGACTGCTGCTGTCGCTGACAAATTACGACGGATTCAGTGACGCGGCATTTGTAGGCCTTGCTAATTTTAAGAAGCTGTTTCGCGACGACTATTTTTATACATCGCTGCGAAATAATATTTATTATTCCATAGTCAGTGTGACACTCACACTATTATTTGGGCTGCTGCTGGCTGTGCTGCTTCAGCAGAAGCTAAAGGGAAGCGAAGTATTTAAGACAATCTTTTTCTTCCCGCAGCTGACATCCAGCGTGGCCTTTGGCGTGATCTTTATGGCGCTGTTTCGCGGGGAAGGCCCGGTGAACAGCGTTCTCACCATACTGGGAATGGCAAACCCGCCGAAATGGCTGACTTCGACCGCATGGTCCATGACGACGATTACCATTGTCTCAATCATCAAAAATATGGGTTATTATATGGTTTTGTTTCTGTCGGGCTTACAGTCTGTCTCAGAAGAACTTTATGAGGCGGCTTCCCTTGACGGGGCAGGTCCATGGAAAAAGTTTAAAAGCATTACGCTGCCTCTTTTATCACCAACCACGTTTCTTTGTACTGTCATGTGCATCATCAATTCCTTCAAGGTATTCGACCTGGTAAATATTATGACAGACGGCGGTCCGGGACGTTCCTCCAATGTTCTGGTATACAGGATTTATCAGGAAGCTTTTCAGAACTACAAGTTTGGTTATGCCTCGGCCTATGCCGTAGTGTTATTCGTACTCGTATTTATTGTGACTATGATTCAGTTCCAGGGACAGAAAAAATGGGTAAATTATTAGAGAGGAGATTCCTATGAACAAGAGTACAGCAGAACGCATTACCGGTAAGGTGTTATCTTACCTCGTATTCTTTTGTTTTGCGGCAGTGACAATCCTGCCATTTCTGTGGATGACCTCCACCGCGTTTAAATTCGAGCAGGATGTTTTCCGGTTTCCCATCGAGTGGGTTCCTTCCTCGATCCGCTGGAAAAATTTTCAGGATGTATTTACGAAAATTCCGTATTTAAATTACTATTGGAATTCAATCAGGCTGTCGGTCATTATTACAGTACTGACACTGCTGACCAGCTCGCTGGCAGCCTATTCTTTTGCAAAACTCCGCTATCGCGGACGGGACCAGCTGTTCCTTTTATATCTGGCCACACTTATGGTACCGTGGCAGGTCATCATGATCCCTCAGTTTATGGTAATCTCGAAGCTGAAGCTGGCGGATACCCATCTGTCATTAATCCTGACCCAGAGCTTCACTCCATTTGGAGTATTCCTGCTCAGACAGGCATTTATGGGGATTTCGGAGGAGTACTCCCAGGCGGCGAAGATTGACGGCTGTACCCATCTGGAAATCTGTTTCAGGATCATCCTGCCTATGGTAAAACCGGGGCTTTCGGCACTGACCATATTCACATTTATGGGCTGCTGGAACGACTACCTGGCCCCACTGATTTTCCTTACCTCCAACAGCAAAAGAACACTCCAACTGGGACTGAAATACTTCCAGGCGGAACACAGTACTTCGTTTGCACTTTTAATGGCGGGCACCTTAATGGCGCTTATTCCGGTTCTGATTGTGTACGTGATGGCACAGAAGCAGATTATTAAAGGAATGGCTAATGCGGGCGGCATCAAAGGTTAGAGCTTACGCTGGGAAGATAGGGGGAATATCTGACATTTTTCTTCCGGACGCTGCACTTTTCCTGACGCCATTTACTGGGACTTTTCTGGTAAGACTTGAGGAACGCGCGGTTAAAGGCGGAGAGAGACTGAAAACCGGATTCCAATGCGATATCCAGGATGCTCATTTCCGTGCTGTAGAGCAGCTCGCACGCCTTCTGGAGCTTTACCATTCGAATGTAATCCGCAGGACTCTGTGTCATTATCTGTTTAAAGATCCTGCCAAACTGGGCGACGCTTAAATGGCAGGCGTCGGCGAGCTGAGCGGTAGTTATAAAAGTAGCGTTATTGCTGCCAATGAGCTCCAGCGCAGGAAGAATCGGCGTCATATCCCGCAGCCTCTCGAAGGAATGAACGGTATTTTCCAGTCCGTTGATCCGGGATAGCTCTACCATCATGGCCAGAATCAGTCCGCGGACAGTATTATGATAGTAAGGACGCTTTCGGCGCAGTTCATCGAATACAGAAATGATTAACTGATACAGAACACGAAAACGCTCCATGGGAAATACACAGGAGCAGCCTTGATTTCTGTTATACCAGAGAAGATGCTCCGGGAGACCATTTGGATAGAACGGCTTTAACAGTTCCTCGGGACTGAAATAGAGATATTCGCAGTCTTCCCCTTCCTGTCCCTCACGGTTTTGAGAGATATGGATGGTATAAGGCGGGATTACACTGATATCACCGGTGCAGAAGCGCTCATGACTGTCTTCTACATAAAGATCCTTTCCGCCGGCGTGACAGATTCCGATTTCCACGCAGTTGTGGAAATGGAGGTATGTCAGGGGACCGCTGCTTCCGGGGGAGAAGGAGAATTCGCCTTGCAGAAGAGCTATGCAGGGAAAGCTTTCGGGAAGTTTGTATTCCCTGTATTCTAATTCGACTAAATAACCGTGATACTGGAACATTGAAACCATCTCCTGTTTTAAGTAACAATATAATTATCATACTCTGTCGTTTTCTTCTTGTAAAGCAGGAAATCGGATATGCGGCCGGATAGGTAAAGTACGGTCTGAATGACAGATGGGAAACAGTACATGGGGAGATTCAAAAATAATAAAGAGATGAAATGCGAGGAACCTGGAGATGACAAAAGACGATATCAGATATCAGGCATATATGAAGATTTTGCGTGAGGAGCTGGTGCCGGCTATGGGCTGTACGGAGCCGATTGCTCTGGCATACTGCTGCGCAAAGGCGAGAGCAGTTCTTGGTGCCGTTCCGGACCGATGTGTGGTAGAGGCCAGCGGAAATATCATAAAAAATGTAAAAAGCGTCGTAGTCCCCAATACGGGCGGCTTGAAAGGGATTGAGGCAGCGGCAGCGGCAGGGATCGTGGCGGGGAATGAAGAGCGGGAACTGGAGGTACTCTCTGATGTGACCGCGCGGCAGAAGCTGGAGATCAAAGCCTATTTGGAAGAGAACCATATCGAGGTGAGGCCTCTGGAGACAGAGGAGGTGCTGGATATGGCGGTGACCGTATACTGCGGATCTAATCAGGCCAGGGTAAGAATTACCGGCTGTCATACAAAGATTGTGCTGATGGAACGGAACGGAGAAGTCCTGTGGGAAATGGCTGAACAGAAAGCCGTAAGAAGACCGGATTCTGACCGGACCCTTTTGAATGTGGAGTCCATCTGTGAGTTTTCCAATTCGGTGAATACGGAGGAAATTAGTGAAATTCTGGATTGCCAGATTGAATATAATACGGCAATCTCAAAGGAAGGGCTCAGGAACAGCTACGGAGCCAACATCGGAAGGACCATCTTAAAAGCATACGGAGATAGAGTTGAGGTGAGAGCCAGGGCCGCGGCCGCGGCGGCTTCTGATGCCAGGATGAGCGGCTGTGAGCTGCCGGTCGTCATTAACTCGGGAAGTGGGAATCAGGGGCTGGCTGCCTCGCTGCCTGTAATCGAATACGCGAAGGAACTGAATTGCAGCAAAGAGCGGCTCTACCGGGCACTGATACTTTCCAATCTGATTGCCATTCATCTGAAGACGGGGGTGGGCCGCCTGTCCGCATACTGTGGTGCCGTCAGTGCCGGCAGCGGAGCAGGATGCGGCATCGCATGGCTGAAAGGCGCGGATTTTAAGGCGATCGCACATACGCTGGTCAACAGCCTGGCTATTGTTTCAGGAATTGTCTGTGACGGGGCGAAGCCATCCTGCGCTGCGAAGATCGCGGCCTCTGTGGATGCCGGTATCCTGGGATATTCCATGTATTTAAACGGCCAGCAGTTTTACGGCGGGGATGGAATTGTTTCAAAGGGGGTGGAAAACACGATCCGAAATATCGGCCGTCTGGGCAAAGACGGTATGAAAGAGACGGATCGGGAGATTATCCGGATTATGACGGAATGCTGAGCAATATATGCGTGTAGATTTCACGGGGGCTGGCAGGCGGTCTTCTCTCTGGGATTGTTGCACATTAGAGTCACATGGTGTATAATGTGTAATGATTTATACAGGAGAGGAGACAAAGGATGAAGAAGGCTAGAAAACTTTTGAGGATCATATTCGGGCGAACTGCGTTTGTGGTGATGTCACTGCTGCTGCAGATATCGATACTGCTTGCAGGTTTCCGCTTCCTGAGTCATTACATGGTCTATATTTACGGAGGATTTACGCTGCTCAGTGCATTTGTGATCCTCTATGTCGTAAATAAAGATGAGAATCCAAGCTTTAAGCTGGCGTGGATCATTCCCATTACGGTGATTCCCGTGTTCGGCACGCTGCTCTATCTCTTTCTGGAGCTGCAGTGGGAAGGGAAGATCATTAACAGGAGGCTGCGGGAGAATATCTCAGATACGCAGCCGTATCTGAAACAGAATCCCCGTTATATGGAGCAGCTGGCAAAAACAAGCAGGAGCAACGCGAATCTGGCCGCCTATATCGAGAACTCCGGCAGCTATCCGGTCTACGGCAACACCAATGTGAAGTATTATCCGGTAGGCGAAGAGATGTTCGAGGACATGAAGAAGGAGCTGGAGAAGGCGAAACGCTTCATTTTCATGGAATATTTTATTGTGGAACGCGGGGAGATGTGGGACAGCATCTTAGAGATTCTGGAGCGCAAGGTGCAGGACGGCGTGGAAGTCCGGTTTATGTATGACGGCATGTGCTGCCTCGTCCTTCTCCCGTACAGCTACCCCAGGGAATTGAGGGCTAAGGGCTTAAAGGCCAAGATGTTCGCGCCGATCAGACCGGCCCTGTCCACCTACCAGAATAACCGGGACCACAGAAAGATCCTGGTGATAGACGGACACACGGCATTTACGGGCGGCATTAACCTGGCGGATGAGTATATCAACAGGAAGGTGCGTTTCGGCCACTGGAAGGATACCGGCATCATGGTGAAGGGCGACGCGGTCACCAGCTTTACGATGATGTTTCTCCAGATGTGGAATATTACGGAGAAGGAGCCGGAGGATTACGGCCGGTATCTGAGGGATCCGGAATTTTTCTATCCGCCGGAGCTGTCCATGGAGGGCTTCGTGATCCCGTACGGCGACAGTCCCCTGGATCAGGAGACCGTGGGAGAGCTGGTGTACCTCGATATCATCAATACAGCCAGAAACTACGTGCATATTATGACGCCGTATCTGATTCTCAACTACGAACTGGTACAGGCCCTGCAGTTTGCGGCCAAGCGCGGCGTCGAGACGATCATCATTATGCCCCATATTCCGGACAAGGAGTACGCGTTCCTGCTGGCCAAGGCGCATTATGAGGAGCTGATCCGTGCGGGTGTGCAGATTTACGAGTACACGCCGGGCTTTGTCCATGCCAAGGTCTTTACCAGCGATGACGAGAAGGCGGTGGTCGGCACGATCAATATGGATTACAGAAGCCTGTATCTGCACTTTGAGTGTGCGGCCTATATTTACCGCAACGAGGTGATTAAGGATGTGGAGAGGGACTTTAAGGAGACGCTGGCCAAGAGCCAGGTAATCACTCTGGAGGAGTGCCGGCACTATCCGTGGTATAAGAAGTTTGCGGGGCGCGTGCTGCGGCTGTTTGCACCGCTTATGTAGAACTGCAGGCGGCCGCTTCTAAAGGAAGCTGGCCGCCGCGTACAGAATGAGAAAAAACGCTATATTGACTGCGGTGAACACTGCCAGATAATGGGAAACCTTATCTGGCAGTTCTTTTATGTAGAATTTCAGAGAAATCAGGCTGGCCAGCGAGGCGATCGGTGTTCCCAGACCGCCCAGGTTCGTCCCGAGCAGGAGCGGTTTCCAGTCGTTAGTAAAACCGGAGAGGAGCACTGCCGCCGGAACATTGCTGATAAACTGGCTCGTCAGAGCGGAGAACAGCACCGGATTCCGGTTCAGAATCTCTCCCATAAAGCGCTTTAACCAGTCGAGCCGCCCCATGTTGCCTGCGAACAGGAAGAAGCAGACGAAGGTGAGGAGCAGAAGGTAATCCGCGGTGCGAAACAGCTTTCTGTCGAAGAGCAGGAGACAGACGACGGTGACAGCCAGCACGATCCGGTAATCCAGAACGCGGAATACGGACAGGAGGCAGAGAAGGAACAAAAACAAAAAGAGCGCCGGAAGAGCGTTTTTTTCCGGGGCCGCCGCCGGAGCGTCAAACCGGATCTGCATGGGGATCCGGGGAATGCAAAACACTGCCGCGGTGAGGAGCAGGAAGCTCAGAGCGGTTAAGGGCAGCAGGACCGCGAAGAAGCTGCCTGCCGGTATGGAAAAACGACCGTACAGGAAGAGGTTCTGCGGGTTTCCCACCGGGGTGGCCATGCTCCCCAAGTTTGCCGCCACAGTCTGGAGCACCACGATCCAGGCCATATGCTTCTTTTCGCCGATCATATCCAGAATGAGGATCGTAAAGGGGACGAAGGTCAGGAGAGCCACGTCATTGGTGATCAGCATGGAACAGAAGAAGGGCAGCATAACCAGCATCCAGGAGAGCTGCCGGAAATTATTCTCGCCGGAAAGCAGCTTCCTCGCCATCAGGACGAAGAGACCGCATTCCTGAAATCCGGCCACCACCACCATCAGACAGAATAAAAGGGCCAGGACCCGGAAGTCCACGTATCCGATGTAGGCGGCAGAGGGCGGGACGAGAAACATGGAAAAGACGGCACAGACCAGGGAAACCGTCAGAATTGTATCTTTTTTTGCGGCGGCCAGAATGCGGCCGCCGATGGCCTTTCGTGTAAGGTTCAAGAGTTAGCCTCCTTATGCAGTGCAGTGCTTTGACTGCGTTATCGGTGCAATGCTTTAAACAATCGTCAGAGTCAGATCGTGGGCCTCCATGGTGACGAGGCAGCGGTACAGATTGTGCTTCCAGGCCGTTTTCAGGCGCTCGTCAGTGACTGGAATCTCTTCCACGGTGATGGAGGAAGCGCCTTCCACTGTACAGGCGGCCAGATCACCGATTCGGATGGTATTCTGATCAATGACAGGCTTCTCGCAGAACATGAGCGACAGGATGGCCGTACCGCCGTCACCCTCGTAGTGGTCCCTGATGGTGATGGATTTTTCCTTTTCCAGCATGGCCTCCCGTGAGTAGGAACGGATCCGGTCGTCGGGATACGCCTGCCGGAGATCCATGGAGATCCGGCAGGCTGTCTCTCCCAGTTCATACCGTACGTCCGCGGCGCGGTACTGTTCGCCGGCCTGCTGGACCGTCTCTCTGCCGTGGTCCACGAAGGTGGGCAGGTTGTGATACCGGGACTGCATGGTCCAGATATCGTAACGGTCGGGAGAGAAGGTCTTCTTCGTGTACGTTTCCACACCGGCGTCGATGAAGAGCGGCTTTCCGTCCTTGTAAATGGTGAAGCTGCCGACGTCGTTGTGGTTATGGCTGTCGTCGTTGTCTCCGCCCTTCACGGCGAGATAGAGGCGGCTGTCGCGGGCCATGAAGAGGCCGACGCTTTCATAATAGAGGTCCCGGTGGACGATCACGGGATTCCTGTCATACTGCATCATCTCCTCATGGGAAAATACGGTCTGAAGCCGGTAAAACAGATTGTGCTCGTCCAGGGTGAGCGGGTCTTCGCTGTTCTGGTAATCGGAGGCTGCGAACTCCATAAGAGCCTGGTTTCCGGTGCGCTTGCCAAACAGGTATTCCCTGGCATTGCAGCGGCCCGCCACGGGGGAGCAGTCTGCGAAATTGACGTAATAGACCGTATCCACGTGCACATTTAAGATGTAGGAGGCAATATTTCTGATCTTTTCCTGCTCCCAGGCGAAGGCGAAGGCATGATCCGTGATTCCGTTCAGGATTTCAAGGCAGCCGAAGAGGCAGAGCCCTGCGTGGCGGTAATACTGGGCGCCCTCGTCGCAGCAGCCGTCCTCGCCGTACTCAGCCAGGAAATAGTCGATGCTTCCGGCCGCTTTGGTTAGAATCGCGGTCTGTGTCTCTTTCGGAAGAGGCCGGGTAAAGGCGGAGAGCAGCACGTTCTGGGTGCACCAGACCGTCCAGTTGTTCATATGGCTCTTTCCATCCCCCATCCACCAGAAATGTTCGCTCAGATAGGGCGTGAAGATCCGTGTCTCCAGTTCGTGGTCGATCATGACGGAGAGGAAGGGGCTTACCTCTTTTAATTCGCTGCGCAGCAGATATTCCGCCACGGCAAGGACGGAAGCGGTCTCGGCGGCGAATAAGTCGATGACGGGCCTTGTGACGTCAGGAAGGGGAAACTGGGGCGTATCACGGATATAGGAGTTGTGAGCAGGTAGCTGCCATGCATTTTCCTCACAGATCAGGTAAAGTCCGTTGATAATGTCGTCGAGGAAACGGCCGCGGTGTTCTGCACATTCCGCGAGAACCAGGCTGTCTAAAGCGGTCCGTCTGGCGAAGAGCCTGTCCTGGTAGCGGCTTCTGTTTCCGCTGCGTGTAAATTCCATGAAATCCACGGCGGTTAAGGCGGGATATTCGTAGTGGAGATAGGCTTCTCCATTTCTTATCAGGCGGGCTTTCAAGTCTTCCGGGAGCTTCTCCCAGCATTCCCTGTCGGCCGCCGGCGGGCAGGGCGTGAAAAGCCTGAGTGAATCAGTGAGAGTTTTTGCTGCTTCTGTAATCATAATGTGTCTCCTTGTTCTCCATCGGGTCCGATGGTGTTTTGCTGTATATATTCGCGCGGAGAGATGCCCTCCACTTTTTTAAATACCTTGCTGAAATAAAAGGCGCTTTCAAAGCCCAGCCTGTCCGCCACCTCGTAGATTTTCATGTCCTGCTCTAAGAGCATGCTTTTGGCCTTTGCGATCTTGGCCTGGGAGATATACTCGGAGAAGCCGACCTGACAGTTTTTCTTAAATAAAATGCTCAAATAGTTGGGGCTGAGACCGAAGACGCCGGCTACCTCATTTAAGGAGAGGCGCTCGGTCACGTGGCTGCCTATGTACTTCTGCACATTGGTGATGACGTGGGCCTTATACGTCTTTCTCTTGGATTTTAGCACCTCGCATAAGCCGTCCCGCAGGATGATCATCCATTCGATGATCTGATCCACACTGGTAAAACGGTAGATGGAACGGTAGCCGTCGCTGTAGGAGGAAAAGATCTCCATCATGTTTTCCTCTCCGTCGGGGAGAAGGGAGAGCGCTAAGTAGAGGATATTGCAGGCCCCGTCCACCGCCTGCAGGAAGCGGAGGGGATGCGCCCTGAACAGCTCGATGATCTCGGAAAGCGTCCGGTAGAGGACGTCGGTGTCGAATTCGTCGAAAGCCTTGGTGATGTCATTTTTAAATACGGCGATGTTGAACGCGTTCTTGACGGACTGGGTGTCATCCTGGGAAAACTGGATGATCGGGGCTGTGCTTTTGGTCCGGCCGAAGGCCTGTCTGGCGTCCTGGTAGGATTCGCAGATCTTTAAGGGCTGTTCCACCGGACTGCCGATCCCGGCCAGCACGGTGACGTTAAAGTAGTTGTGAACCATTTCCACCGCATTTTTGACTGCGCTCTGAAGCTGGGCGCCGCTTAGGTTCTCCGGCTTCTGAACGTGAAAAATCACTGCAAAGTGCTTCATGTCGAGAGAGATGGCATAGCAGGGAACGTGCTTGTTCAAAATATCCCGGGCCATGGAATAGGTGCTGCTGCAGAGATTCATCAGCTTGGCATGGTCCATGGAGCCGTGGGATTCCTCGCGTATCTCAAACAGGGCGGCGCAGTAGCAGGCGTCCGTGAAGGTCAGCTTCAAATCCTTCGCCTGGAGATGGAACTGTTCTTCCGTGTCGAAGAGATTGTGCAGCAGGCGCAGGATGAATTTATCATAGTAGCTCTGGAGCAGGGGGCGGCCGGGGTCTTTGGCCTTTACGACGGCCTGAAGGTTTTCCAGACGGTTTTTCGCCTTCTTCACGGCCTCTGCCAGGGAGTCAGCGCTCAGCTCCAGCTTGATTAAGTAATCGACGGCCTCGTAGGTCATGGCCTCCTTGATCAGCTGAAATTCCTCGTAGCTGGTCAGAAAGATGAAGAGAGGAATTCTTCCGTATTTTTCACGGCAGGTCTTTGCAAGCTCCAGCCCGTTCATGATGGGCATGCGGATGTCGGTGATGACGATCTCCGGAGAGTATTCCTCAATTAAATCCAGCGCATTGGCGCCGTTCATGGCGGTGCCGCAGACCTCGATTCCGTATTCCTCCCAGTTTATCATGGACTTGATTCCGATTTGAACCAGCGGCTCATCATCTACAATCAGTAATTTTATCATAGCAGATCCTCATCTTTCTTCCTTTCAGATTGGTTGATATAAGGGCGTACGATCGTCATGGTCGTGTAGACGCCCGGTTCGCTGACAATGGTGATTCCGTATTCCGGTCCGAAATCGTACTGGATTCTCCGGTTTACGTTGCTGATTCCCACGTGGCGGAAGAAATCGGTCTTGTTTTTGCCGGGGTTGTCTTCCTCGTGAAGCACGGAATCGATGGTCTCCCGGGTCATGCCGATTCCGTTGTCGGTTACGCTGATCTTCAGCACTTTCTTTCCGTTCACCGTGCCGGATTCTGCGGATACCGTGATGGCACCGGCGGTTCCCTTCGGCTCGATCCCGTGGAACAGCGCATTCTCGATGATTGGCTGCAGGGTGAAACGGTGGATCTCGCAGCCGTAAAGCTCCTCCGATTCGATGTGGTAGTCCATGGTGATGCTTCCGCCGTACCGGTACTGCTGAATAAGGAAGTAATCCTTGACGAGATCCAGCTCTTCCCGCAGGGTGACCATGGATGAGGTACCCTTGGAGACGCTTTTTAACAGCCTGGCGAGAGCCGTCGTCATGTCGGCGATGCCGGTGGCGTTCTGGATCGTGGCCATCCATTTGATGGAATTCAGCGTATTGTAGAGGAAATGCGGATTGATCTGGCTTTGCAGAATCTGGTATTCCAGATCTTTTTTCTGCTTTTCGTCCGCCACCCGCTTGTCCATCAGGGTTACGATATTTTCCGACATATTGTTGATGCCGCGGCCGATGGAGCCCAGCTCGTGGTTCCATTCGATCTCACTGTCCCTGGAGAAATCTCCGTCTGCGATGGCGTCAATCTTTAAACTGAGCCGTTTGATGGGCTGGCTGATGATCTTGTTCAAGAGAATGGTCAGCAGACAGCCGAGGGAGATGATGGCTGCGCTGATTCCAACAATCAGCAGCAGGTAGACCATGCGCTGCTGGTTAAACTGCTGCTGGGATAAAACCTGGGAGAGATACCAGCCGTCGGCTCCCTCCACCTCGACAGGACGCCGGACCAGCATCCGTTTTTCCCCATTGGGGGAGACCACGGAAAATACCTGCGTGCCGGGATCCAGTGTTGCAGTGCCGGTCACAGGCTTAAAATCGGTATAGGGCATGGCGGGATCGGACCAGGTGCTGCTGGAGGAACCGTAGGTCTTGTCCCCGATGGTTAAAAACAGCTGGCTGTCGCTGGCCTGAGGATAGGAAGCCAGGTAGTCCGTGAACAGGCGGGAGGAGACCTCCACATAGGTCCAGCCGATGATCTCCAGGCTGTATTCGTCATACACGGGGCGCACGATGGGGAGGATCTTCTCGTGATTGGCATTGGAGATCGGATCGTCCACCACCCCGATCCAGCGAAAATCGGGGCTTTCAAACAGAGGAGCGAAGAAGCTGCTTTTGCTGACCCGCGCGGCGTCGAAGGAGCTGGAGTAGTTGGCGCTGGTCATGGACTGCAGGAAATTCCCGGTATTGGGAGTGGAGATGATGACACGGGCCATATACTTCTTGCCGCCAGCGGTCCCGGAGGTTATGTATTCCTCATTCAGCCGCTTGTAAGCGGTCAGAGCCAGCGGGCGCAGGGCCTCGGTGTCCCTGGAAGCCGTTGGGAGCTTCGGCTGGTCCTTCAGCCGTTCCAGATAGTGGCCGACCTCGCTGTTGGAGCAGCACCATTTGGTGAAGGTAACGATCTCCTTCATATCCTCCGCCATGTTGTTGCTGACGACGGAAAGGTTGAATTCCGTGGACTGAATCTGGTTTTTCATAAGAAAAGACTGGAATACGGAGTAGCAGACCGCCATGGTGATGACTGCAATCAGAACCGTGATCGCCGCCGTTACGGCCATGATTTTTCCGCGGATGGAACTGGGAAGAAATTTCTTTATCATAAGGATGGATTCCTCTCTCTACAGATTTCTATATACAAAATTAGACTATTTATTGTAAATTGTCAACACCCGAATAACGGCTGTTGAAGCCTCCGGCGGATGTGCAGAGCGCCCAAAGGCACCATGCCATGCGGACATGGCGGGCGCTCGCACCAATTCGCCCATAAGGCGAATTGAATAAAAAATAGAATGGTACTTTACGAAAAACAATGCAATATGTATACAATAGAGAAATTGTATTATTAATCGTAAAAAATTACATTGCCAAGGGGTTTATGAAATAATTGTGAATAAATAATGAATATTTTATGAGATAAAATCCATTCTTTTCAGTCGGCGGTCCGGTTATAATTTAGGCATAGTAAATCACAAACAGATGAGATTTACCAAATTCAAATCAGGAGGGAATACAATGAAAAAAAGAGCATTAAGTCTCGCACTTGCAGGAGCGATGGTAGTTACCACACTGGCAGGCTGCGGAAGCAGCAGCAAGGAAACAACGGCTGCACCGGAAGGAACAACCACGGAGACGACAACGAAGGCAGAGGCACCGGCGGACACGACGGCAGCGGCCTCTGGAGATAAGACAACTCTTAAGTGGTCTGTCTGGGATATCAGCTCCACGACCTATTATCAGCCGCTCATCGATGAGTTCGAGAAGGCTCACCCGGATGTCACCATTGAAATGGTAGATTTGGGATCCACCGATTACCAGACTGTACTTGCTACAGAGCTTACAGGCAATGGTTCCGACTTCGACGTAGTAACAGTAAAGGACGTTCCAGGCTACATGACTCTGGTGAACAAGGGCGTGCTGGAGCCTCTCGACAGCTACATATCAGATTCCGGCGTGGATCTGGCTCAGTACAAGGGACTTACCGATCAGATTACGGTAGACGGCAAGTTATACGAGCTTCCATTCAGAAATGACTTCTGGGTGCTGTTCTACAACAAGGATGTATTTGACAAAGCAGGAGTTGCCTATCCGACCAACGACATGACATTCGATGAGTATGATAAGCTGGCCAGATCCGTAACTGTCGACACCCCAGGCCAGGAAGTATACGGCGCTCACTACCACACATGGAGATCCGCAGTTCAGCTGTTCGGTATCCTGGATGGAAAGAATACGATTCTGGACGGAAAGTATGAGTTCTTAAAGCCATACTACGACATGGTTCTTGCAGAGCAGGAAGACGGCGTATGCCAGGATTATGCAACCTTAAAGACCAGCGGCCTTCATTACTCCGGCGCATTTGCCCAGGGCAACGTAGCGATGATGAACATGGGAACCTGGTTCATCTCCACACTGATCGAGAAGATCAAAACAGGCGAGTACACAGACTGCACAAACTGGGGAATTGCAAAGTATCCTCATGCTGACGGCGTAGAGGCTGGTTCCACACTGGCAACCATCACCTCCCTCGCAATCCCGACCAACGCACCTCATAAAGATCTGGCCTGGGAGTTCGTAAACTTCGTAAGCGGAGCAGAAGGCGCAGAGGTTCTCGCAGCAACAGGAACAATCCCGGCTGTTATGACAGACGAAGTGGCGAACCTGGTATCCGCAACGGAAGGCTTCCCGAAGGACGACGAAACCAGTGTAGATGCGTTAAATACTGCAAATCTGTATCTGGAAATGCCGGTACATCCGAAGAGCTCTGAGATTGAGACGGCTCTGAACGAAGCACATGATGCCATCATGACAGGAAGCATGTCTGTCGATGACGGAATCGCACAGATGGATGAGCAGGTAAGCGCTATCCTGGCTGAATAAAAAGCGCAGACGATAATCAGGCAGCATCAAGAGGCGGGCAGAATAAAAGCCCGCCTCATTTAAAGAATCCCCTCTGAATTTGAAACGAATTGTGGAATGGTAAATGGTAAAAAGGAGGAAAAGCCGGTGGCTAAGACAATAACAGAAGCACAGAAAAATGAAAAAATTGCTGCGCTGCTCACAAGGCGTGAGGCTCTGGAGCGCGAGCTTAAAAATACAGAACAGTCACATAAGAGAAACAAACTGATCTCCCAGATTGAGACGACAGAAGAGAAGATTAAGAAGGTGCGCACGGGAGAGCGTTTTACCAGACAGGAAAAGAGAGACATGGTGGCATATTCCTTTATTGCTCCCAACTTCATCGGATTCGCGGTATTTACCCTGGGACCGATCATCTTTGCGTTTGTGCTGGCATTTATGAAATGGGATGGCAACAGCCCCATGGAATTCGCAGGACTAAAGAATTTTATACAGATGGCAGGAAACGCCAGATTCCGGTCGTCCTTTATCAATACGATCGTCTACTGTCTGGCGACTGTGCCGTTTACCCTGGCCTGTGCGCTGGGGCTGGCGGTCCTGTTAAATCAGAAGGTCAAGGGACGGAATTTCTTCCGTACGGTCAGCTTCTTCCCCTATGTAGCGTCGCTGGTGGCCGTGGCTGCCGTATGGAACATGCTTTTCAGTCCACAGAAGAGCGGTCCCATCAACATGATTTTATATCAGTTGGGCGTATCTGCGAAGAGCCTGCCGAAATGGGCGGCCGACCCCCACTGGGTCATGTTCACCATCGTACTGTTTTCCGTATGGAAGAACATGGGCTATTATATGGTCATCTATTTAGCTGGTTTACAGGGAATCAACGCCGAGCTCTACGAGGCGGCCAGCTTAGACGGGGCTAATTCCCTTCAGCGTTTCCGCTACATCACATGGCCGCAGCTGCAGCCGACGACGTTCTTTGTCACGATTATTTTGACGATTAACTGTTTCAAGGTTTACGATATCGTATACATGCTGGCCGGCGGTTCCAACGGCGTTGTCAGCTCCTCAGCCATGGTTCTCGTCTACCACATTTACGAGGAAGCGTTCCGTAACTGGAATCTGGGATATGCCAGCGCGGTCGCCATGGTATTGTTCCTGATGGTTCTTGTCATCACGCTGATCCAGTTCCGTGGTGAGAAGAAGTATGCGAATTAAGGAGGGCAGGAAGAAAAATGAAAGTACAAAGCACAAATTATAAGATCAGCCGGGTTATCCTCTATGCAGTCCTGATCGTCTTTGCATTCCTTATGCTGGTACCATTTGCATGGATGGTGTCAGCTTCATTGAAATTGGATAAGGATGTATTTATCTTCCCGATTCAGTGGATACCGGAGAATCCGAGATGGAAAAACTACATAGATATCTGGACGAAGATTCCTCTTATGAAATTCGTCGTAAATACGGTCAAAATCACTTTAATCGTTACATGTTTACAGCTGCTCACCAGCAGCTTCGCAGCGTATGCATTTGCAAAACTGAATTTCAAGCATAAGAACGGGCTGTTCCTGGCTTATATCGCAACCATCGCCGTTCCATGGCAGGTATACATGGTTCCGCAGTTCATGATGATGAGAAGCTTCGGACTCAACGATACGCATCTGGCGATCATCTGCCTTCAGGCATTCTCTGCCTTCGGCGTGTTTATGATGAGACAGTTCTACCAGGGAATTCCGGATGAACTCTGTGAGGCGGCCAGAATCGATGGTATGAACGAGTATCAGATCTGGGCGAAGATCATGCTCCCGCTCTCCAAGCCCGCGCTCTCCACATTGACGATCTTCACCTTCGTCAACACCTGGAATGACTTCTTAGGACCGCTCATCTACTTAAAAACGGAAGCCAAAAAGACCCTCCAGCTGGGATTGAAAATGTTCTTAAGCCAGTACAGCTCTGAATACGGCCTGATCATGGCGGCCTCCGTACTGTCTTTAATTCCGGTTCTGATCGTGTTCCTGGCACTGCAGCAGTACTTCGTGGAAGGCATCGCGGCGACTGGCGTAAAGGGCTGATCGGGAAAGGACTGGTTTCGATGGAAGAGATTAAAAATTTCGTGGACAATATTCACAACGAGGCATATAAAAACGCTTATTCCGCTCCCTTAATCGGGGCGGAAAGCCTGATTATGCAGGGAGGGAGAGAGGAAGAGAGTCTGGATGGGCTATGGAATTTCTCCGTGGACCTATATGATAACTGCCTCCGGGCCAAATGGTTTCTGGAGGAGGAGACGAATGCAGAAGGGCGCGCGGTACCCCTTGACTATGCTTTCGACGACTGGGAGACCGTGCCGGTTCCCGGGGTCTTTAATCTCGCAAAACCGGAGTATTTCTACTATGAGGGACCGGCGGTTTACAGCCGCCGGTTTTCTTATGGAAGCCGGGGAAATGAGCGGGTATTTATCCGGTTCGGAGCGGTGGCCGGTGAGGCGAGGGTGTTCCTAAACGGCTGTTTTCTCGGCGTTCACAGAGGCGGTTCCACGCCTTTCTGCGTGGAGGCGACAGAGAGTCTGAAGGAGGGAGCGGATAACCGGCTGATCGTTGTGGCGGATGGGACCAGGCATCAGGCGGATGTGCCTTCGCTCAACACGGACTGGTTTCCGTATGGAGGAATCTACAGGAGCGTAACTCTCCTGCGTCTTCCGGAGGTCTTTATTCAGGATATGAAGGTGAGACTGAGTGGAAGAAGAGAGCGGGAAATTACAGTGGAAGCGGTGGCAGCCGGCAGTATATCGCCGGATTACAATGCATTTTTTGAGATACCGGAGATCGGAGTCTGTGAAATCATGGATTTCGGCCCTGACGGAACGGGCCGGCTGAAACTCAAGGTTCCGGAGCTGGAGCTGTGGAGCCCCGAAAATCCCCGGCTCTACAACGTCCGACTGACTTTATATGATGGGGAGAACCGGGCATCCGACCGGATCTCGGACCGTGTCGGTTTCCGTACCATCGAGACGGCGGGCCGTTCCATACGCTTGAACGGCAGGCCTCTGTTCCTGCGCGGTGTCTGTCTCCATGAGGACTCCAGGGACCATGGAAAGGCGGTAACGAAAGAAGAGATACGGGAAGCCTTTCGCCTGGCCAGGGAGATGAACTGCAATTTCGTCCGGCTGGCCCATTATCCCCATACGGAATGGGCGGCGCGGCTGGCCGACGAGGAGGGCCTCCTTCTGTGGGAAGAGATCCCCGTGTACTGGTGGATCGATTTTGGGAATCCGGATACCTTTGGACAGGCGAAAAACCAGCTGAGTGAGATGATGAAACGGGATGCAAACAGAGCCAGCGTCATCATCTGGTCCGTTGGAAATGAGAATCCGGATACGGATGAGCGGTACCGCTTCATGGCGGACTTAGCAGAGTATGCCAGGCATTCCGATCCGTCCAGGCTGATCTCTGCGGCCTGTCTGGTGGATACCGTGAATCTGAGGATTGCGGACCGGCTGGAGGCGCATCTGGATGTGATCGGCCTCAATGAATATTACGGCTGGTACGATCCGGACTACACCAAACTGAGCACCATACTGGAACAGTCGGCGCCGGAAAAGCCGGTTATCATCAGCGAATTCGGCGCGGATGGGGCATTTGAGGCAGCAGAGGAGAGGGAGGTCAAAAGCCCTGTCAGAGGATCTGTGAAGGAACAGGAGGAGATCTACGAAAAACAGATCGCCGTGTTCCGGAGGATTCCGTATATTCAGGGGACAACACCCTGGATTCTGTTTGATTTCCGTACGCCGAAGCGGCTGGGAAAGTACCAGAAGGGATATAACATCAAGGGACTGATCACAGAGGACAGGAGCCGGAGGAAACCGGCGTTTTATCTGATGCAGAACTATTACGAGGAGGTTTTAAAACATGAATGCGGATACGATCAGACGTCTGAATGAAAAGAATGAGCTGTCCGGGGAGGCGTGCCGTCAGGCTATGGATTTTGCCGCCGGACAGGTGAAGGAGAATTTAAAGGAATTTACGCATTCTTTTAAGAAGGCGTACAGTGAGGAGGGATTCTACCGGCCGACACCCAATGTCAACTGGACGACGGGCTTCTGGACCGGGCAGATATGGCTGGCCTATGAATGGAGCCGGGATGAGATGTTTAAGGAAGCAGGAGCGATTCAGATCGACAGCTTTTATAAGAGAATCGAGACGAAGGCGGACGTGGAGCACCACGATATGGGCTTTCTCTATAGCCCTTCCTGTGTCGCCGGATACAAGCTGACCGGAAACGGGCAGGGAAAACGGGCGGCTGTCATGGCGGCGGACCAGCTGATCACCAGATACCATCCGATCGGGGAATTTATCCAGGCGTGGGGGCCGATGGATCAGCCGGAGAACTACCGGTTCATCATCGACTGTCTGCTGAATCTGCCCCTGCTCTATTGGGCGTCGGAGGAGACCGGGGACGCTAAATACCGGGATATTGCGGAGAAGCATATCCATACGGCGATCGCCAATGTCATTCGGGAGGATTACTCCACGTGGCACACCTTTTTCATGAATATGGAGACGGGAGAGCCGGATCACGGGGCGACCTGCCAGGGATACCGGGATGGCTCCGCATGGGCCAGAGGCCAGGCGTGGGGCGTCTACGGCACGGCGATGGCTTACCGGTATACGAAGCGGGAAGAGTATATCAGCGATTTTAAGCATGTGACAGGATATTTCCTGGACCATCTGCCGGAAGATCTCGTACCGTACTGGGATCTGGAATTCGGAGACGGTTCCGGGGAGCCGCGGGATTCCTCCTCTGCCTCCATCGCCGCCTGCGGAATGCTGGAAATGGCGAAATATTTAAACGATGAGGATGCAAAATATTACACCTCCATAGCAAAGAAAATCATGAAGTCCGTGGTGGAAAATTACGCGGTAAAGAGCGGGGCGGAATCGAACGGCCTGGTTCTTCACAGCACCTACTCCAAGAAATCTCCGTATAACACGTGTACGCCGGAGGGTGTTGACGAGTGCAACATCTGGGGCGATTACTTCTATATGGAAGCGCTGACGAGACTCTCGAAAGACTGGAACCCATACTGGTAGAGGAGGCAAAATGAACATGAGATTAGAGACGAAACAGGATTTCAGGGATTGGATGTTCTCCGTCCTGAATCCTTTAAAACCATTATACAGCGAGGGCGGCGCCCGTCTGCATCTGGGAGACAGCGGAGTGACCTATCCGGAGGTCAGCATCGAGATGGAGGCATTTTCCCGGCCGCTGTGGGCCCTGGTTCCCTTCTGGAAGGGCGGCGGAGTAAACGGAGCCTTTGAGGAAATCTATCAGAAGGGGCTTAGGAACGGAACAGACCCGGCGCATCCCGAATACTGGGGCGGCTTTACGGATTATGACCAGAGGTTTGTGGAGATGGCGGCCATTGCAAGCGGGATGATCTTTACGCCGGAGAAGGTCTGGGAGCCCCTCGGGGCAAAAGGGCAGAAGCATCTGGCGGACTGGCTTTACGCGATCAACGAGCACATCATACCGGACTGCAACTGGCAGTTTTTTATGATACTGGTCAATGTGGCTCTTATGAAAAACGGCTGCCGCTACGATGCAGATAATCTGAAGTCCGGTCTGGATAAGATCGAAAGCTACTATCTGGAGGACGGCTGGTACCGGGACGGTGCGTCGGGGCAGAAGGATTACTATATCTCATTTGCCATGTATTACTACGGGCTTTTGTATTCCGTGGCCATGGCGGATGAGGATCCGGAACGGTGCGCCTGCTTCCGGGAACGGGCCAGAATCTTCGCCGGTGATTTCATCTGCTGGTTCGATGCGGATGGGGCGGCGCTTCCCTATGGAAGGAGCTTATCCTACCGGTTTGGCGAGGCGGCTTTCTGGGCGGCCTATGTGTTTGCCGGCCTCGATGACATTCCAGTGGCCGTAGTAAAGGGAATTCTCGCCCGCCATTTGAACTGGTGGTGCGAACAGAAGATATTTGACCGGGACGGCGTGCTAACCATCGGTTACGCGTATCCGAATTTAATCATGGCAGAGCGCTACAATGCGCCGGGGTCGCCGTACTGGGGAATGAAGACGCTTCTGTGTCTGGCGCTTCCGGATGACCACCCGTTCTGGAGCACGGAGGCCGCACCGCTTCCGGCTCTGCCAGAGGTGAAAATGATGCTCCAGGCCAATATGATCGTACACCGGCGCGGAAGAGATGTAATCGCCTACCCGGCCGGAGTCTGCGAGAAATACGGACACGGCCATGTGCCGGAGAAATACTCCAAGTTCGCGTATTCCACGAAATTCGGTTTTTCCGTGGCGCGCAGCCAGATCGTGCTCCATGAGAATGCGCCGGATTCTGCGCTGGCCTTTGTGATTGACGGCGATGATTACGTGTTTGTCAGGAAGGTAAGCGAATCGTACCATATCTTTGCGGACCGGGTAGTCAGCGACTGGCAGCCGTTCCCGGGAATCCGGGTGACTTCGGTCGTGGTGCCGACGGAGTATGGCCACATGCGGATCCATGAGGTGGAGAGTGACTATGACTGTACGGCCTATGACTGCGGTTTTGCCGTGGAGAAATTTACAGAAGGGTACGGAGAGTCGGCAGAAGGAAAGATGGCCGCCGCAGCCTGGAGGAAACAGGGCTGTACCGTATCCGGCGAAGGCCCGGAGGCGGCCGGCGTCGTGATCGGAGCCGATCCCAATACGAATGTGCTTTACGCCAACGCGTCTATCCCTGCGGTTGCCTATAAGATCCGCAAGGGGGAGAAGGTGCGGCTGGAGACGAGGGTGGAAACTTTTGTGAAAGAAGAATAATAGTGGCCGCAGTATCAGCGATAGGAATCCGCTGATACTGCGGCCATATTTTTGTGGATAAGTCAGAATTTAATTCAGCACGTCCCAGGTGATATCCCCATCCTTCATAAAATCCGGATGGATGATTCGGGCGTAATGTTCTCCGAATCGGTGCTTTTCCATTAGATCTGTCATGCACCGTTCCGTCCAGTCAAATGTCTTCTTGACGAATTTTTCCTCATCCAGGTTTAGAAATTCCCCATCCCGGCGAAGGAGCTTCCCGTCCACCATGGTCTCGCTGGTGGTCGTTCCGGCGCAGTTCCGGGTGAAGAGGAAGTAGAGAAGTTCCGGACTGGCCTCCAGAAGGCTGGTGCACAGGGGCAGCAGATGAGGCGCTTTCTTTAAATCAATGGTAATGATATCCGCCTTCTTGCCCGGCTCGATGGAACCGATTTCCTGATCGAGGCCGTATGCGCGGGCACTTCCCATGGTGGCTGCGTAAAATGGAGCCTGATAGGGGAGAACCCGTTCAGCCCGCGGCATGATGTTGTGCACGATGAGCATCAGCTTCATGGCCGACATGGCGTCCAGGGAGCCGTAATCGCTTCCGAGTCCGACATTGATCCCATTTTTCAGCATGTAGGGAACGTAGGCGCAGTTTCCGCAGTTGGTGCCGTTGATATCGGGATTATGTATGATGGAAGCACCGGTCCCGGCGATGGCCTCGATCTCCGGTTCCCGGAGCATGGAGCCGTGGAAGAGCACGCTGCGGGAGGTAATCAGTCCCCTTTTCATGTAGTGGGAGAAGGCGCCGCCGTCGTCCCTCCACATCTCGTCAGCCCGTTCCACGGCGTTCTGGAATTCCCAGAAATGGGTGACGAACCGGGTATCATACTGCTCCGCCAGCTCCAGCGCGCCGTCCATCAGCTTTTCCATACAGTCCCACAGGTCATGAATATGTACGGCCACCGACATGCGGCGTTTTGGATTGTGGTAATGTTCAATGCAGGACTTCGTCTTTTCCAGCGCCTGCTTCCAGTTCAGGGGATCTGAATCCAGACGGAAGGAGGATGCCATCTGAGGAGCCAGAATGCCGCGTATGCCGCTGGTATCCATGGCCTCATAGGCGGTGTCCGGCAGGATGGTGCTGTTCTCCACGGTCGTAGTTCCGTGTTTTAATGCGTTGATGGCCGAAGTCATGGTGATGTCGTACAGGCTTTCCTGCGTCAGCCACCCATAGGGATCGTGTATGGTGGTGAGCATGTGATCCGAGATGTGGCTGTAATCGAAGGGAAACGCCCTGGAAATATTCATGAGCGTGTTGCACAGATGATTGTGGCCATCCACCAGCCCCGGCATGACAAGCTTATCCGTACAGTCGATGACGGTGAACAAGCTTTTCTCCGGATGCTGTTCGTAATACTCTTTTTCAGTTCCCAGAAACAGAATCCTGTCGTCCTCTACAGCGACGGAAAGTCCGGTGGAGACAGACTCCGGATTGGCTCCGCCAAAGAGAAATTTGCAGTTTTTAAACAGAGTGACTCCCATGGAACGCCTCCTTATGCGAGCGCTACCAGATAGTAGAGCAGGGGGACCGCAATGATATAGATGGCAGGATGCAGTTCCTTTGCCTTACCGGCAGCGAGTTTGGTGATGACACAGGTGATGATGCCCAGGGTCAGTCCCGTGGCAATATTGTAGGTATAGGCGGTTCCCATCACGGAGGCGAAGGCCGGCATGTACTCTGTGAAATCAGAGTAGTCCAGCTTCTCCATACAGGTGAGCATGCCTAAGCCGATGGTGATCAGAGCGGCCGAGGATACGCTGTTGGGAACCATCAGGGCGACCGGGGTAAAGAACAGGGCCAGTCCCAGACAGATGGCGCAGCCCACGGCGGTGAGTCCGGTTCTGCCTCCGGCTTCTACTCCGGCGGCGGACTGGGCGTATATGGTGACCGTGTTAGTTCCCATGACGGTGCCGACACAGGTGCCTACGGCGTCAACGATAAAGGGCTTCTTAATATCCGGGAAGTTGCCCTCCTCATCCAGTAAGTTGGCTTTGGAGCCGATACCGAACAGATTGCCTACGGTAGAGAAAAAATCTCCCATGAAAAAGGCGAGAATAAACGGCACATAGACGAGTTTTAACGCTCCCGGGATATCCAGCTTAAATGCAACCGGAGCCATGGAAGGCGGCATACTGATCAAATGGCTGGGAACGGTGGTAAGCCCCATGGGGATGCCGATTACGGTTCCGATGACCATGGCCAGCAGGAGACCGGATTTCATCTTTCTGGAGGTGAAGGCCAGGATAAGCAGCAGGGTGATTCCAGCCAGAATGATTTCCGGGCTGTGTAAATCTCCCAGCTTTAAAAAGCCGGAATCATTGAGGCGGATCAGCTTGACGTTGGACATGCCGGTGGCCGTGATAAACATACCGACCGCCGCGCCCATGGTGATCTTAAGTCCCTTCGGTATGACCTTTACCACCATTTCACGGATGTTGCATACGCTGATGATGACGAAAATGACACCGGAGATAAAATTCATTCCCAGCGCGACCTGCCAGGTGGTAATGCCGGCACCGACGATGGAATAGGCGATCAGCGCGTTACTGCCCATAGCTGTGGCGAGGACGAAGGGGATGTTGCAGTATAAGCCGCAGATCAGGGTGAATATCATGGCGCTGACGATGGTAACCGTGGCCATGGCCCCTTTGTCCATTCCGCAGCTGGCCATGATGGAGGGATGGACTGCAATTAAGAAAGCGAGTGTCATGAAGGAGGTCGCTCCGGCCACCAGTTCCGTCCGGACCGTGGTTCCACGTTCTTTTAAATGAAAAAAGGAATCTAAAGCTTCGTTTAGTTGATTCATGATTTTATCCTTTCTGATACTGTAAAAGAGTGAAGTAACGTGTAAAAAATCAGAAAATTCGCGAAATTTCTGTTGATTTACTTTCAGGATAGAACGAATGCACAAAAAAGTCAATAAAACAAAGAGAATAACATTATTTTCTGTACAATATAACAAAAAATAGAAGGGGAAGGAGGCAAAAACTGTAGAAAGAGAAAAGTGGTATTACCACTTCGGAAAAAATGGTATTACCACTTTTCGGAATGCATAAAAATAGAGGCGTAAATGGTGAAACATGTTAGGAAGTCTTTCCTGAATTTTCAGTTTATGGTATACTATACCACGAACGGCGGCAGGAGAAGAGTGGAGGCGCACAGTGGGGCAGGAGAGCAGTTTAAAGCAGCAGGTAAAAAAGAAGTTAATGGAGTACATCCAGTCTATGGATCTGGAAAAGGGAAACAGGCTTCCTTCTGAAGAAAAGTTAAGCACCATGTTCGGGGTGAGCCGGGTCACCATCCGGTCGGCACTTAAGGAGCTGGAGATGGAAGGGCGTATATTTTCCAGGCATGGGAGCGGAACGTATGTCAATCCCATGGCAAGAAGGATCGCCTTTAACCTGGCCGTTCCCGAGCTGTATGAGAACATCATACGCAAGGGCGGAAGGACGCCCGATGTACGGGTGGAAGGCGTCATCACGGAGGCGGCCGGGGAAGAAGCCGTCTCATCACTTGGCGTGTCTTTGGGGGAGACCATGGTTGCCGTAAAGAAGACATTTTTTGCGGGGGACAGGTTTTCCATGTACTGTATCGATCATTTTCCGAAGGAGCAGCTTACCAGGGAGCAGATGCAGAGCTTCTTTAACCCGGAGCTGTCCATATTCGATTATCTTTACCGGTACAAGGGAAGGAAGGCGATGTGGGATACCATGAGAATCCAGACGGTGACCAACCGGCAGTTTCCGGAGATCAACGGGCCGGCCGGTTTAAGCGGGGAGGAGTGTCACCCATTTCTTCTTCTGAAGGGCATTAATTACGATAAGACGGATACGCCGTTTGTCTATTCTCATACCTACGTTGACACGGAGGTAATCGAGTATAACATGATACGGAAGAAGGCGTATAAATACGAACCATTTTATTGATTTTATGATTTCCGTATTGTATAATATGAAATACTATTTACAAAAAATGGCAGAACCGGAGGGCGGGACATGATGTGGCTGAATAAAAAGAAGAATTTAAAGGCTTCTTATTATCACACGTTTCTGGCCCTCATTGTCATCCCCATTCTGCTTATCATCATCATTTCCAGCGCCATCATCCGCACGATGATGGTCGATTCCGCGACCCGCAGCATTAAGCGCGCCCAGGACAATATCATTGCCACACTGGGCGGCGAGGTGAAGGACGTCTCCCTGCGGCTGTCCCATTTTGTCTATGTCAATGACAACGAAATCATGAAAATAGCGGCGATGACCGATACGCAGGACTTTACGAAGCGGTATAGCGCGACGCTTATGCTGTCGGAATCTTTTAATTTTGCCATGGTTCCGGTGCAGGATATTCTGTCCGCCATCTTTTATATGAAGGATGGGGGATCTACCTATATGAAGGACGATATCATTCTTCCGGATGAGGAGATCAAAGCGTCGGACTGGTATCAGCAGGCCTTGAACGATAAGAACATGGTAAAGGTCGGCTTCTACGACAGAAACGTGGCCACCTCCAGAAAGGCCCATACGCTGACCATTGTGGCCGGTCTTTCCCCCGGGATCGATGTGGACCGCGATAATGTGGTGGAGATGACCGCCCTGTTCGTCTCCTCTCAGACAGGGAACTTAATTAAGGAATACAACAAAGAGAAGCTTCTGGGAATTACCATGCTCTTAAATCCCGACGGAACGCCGGTCTTTGATGTGGACGACGGCATGCGCTTCTTTATTCCGGAGATTGTTTCTGGAGGAGAGACGGAGCTGCACCATAAACTGGACGGAAAAAATTACGTTTACGTCATTTCAGAGGAGCCGGTAACGGGACTCCTCGCTGTCAGCGTGGTCGATTCCGAACTGCTGACACGGGATTTCAACCGGACCGCCGCGGCGATCGTGGCGGTAACGGTCGTTCTGTTTGGACTGTTCTATATATTTTCCAGTTACTTTTTAAAGAATATTATTGACCCTATCCACAACACGGTGGAAGGAATGAGGCTGGTGGAAGAGGGCAGGCTGGATGTCCATGTGGTGCCTGTAGGACAGGCTGAGCTGCGTGTCATGATCCATTCCTTCAACCGCATGACGAGGCGGCTGAAGCAGCTGATTCAGGAGAATGAGGAGGAACAGCAGAAGAAGCACGAGGCGGAGATCCGGGCGCTGCAGTCGCAGATCAACCCTCATTTCCTGGTAAATTCGTTAAATTCTATCCGCTTTATCGCGCAGGTCTCCAGATATGAGGCGATCGCCAGGATGGCGGAGGCGTTAATTAAGATTCTGTCCTGCTCGTTCCGGAGCAATGTCGGTTTCTATACCTTAAACGAGGAACTGGAGGTGCTGGACGGCTTTATCTACCTCATGAAGATCCGGTACTCCGACGGCTTCGAGATCGAATACGAGATCGGGGAGAATTGCGGTGCGTGCATGGTTCCGAGGCTGATTCTCCAGCCGATTGTGGAGAATTCCATCGTTCACGGCTTCTCCGGACTGGAAGAGGAGCTGGGGCTGATTACGGTGAAGGCCCGTCTCGAGGACACATATCTGTACGTAACGGTCCGTGACAACGGAAAGGGAATGACGGAGGAGGAGATCCGCCGGCTTCTTTCAAACGAATCTGCGGGAAATGAAGATTATGTGAGCATCGGAGTGACCAATGTCAACACACGCCTCGTTTTAAATTACGGAGAAGAATGCGCGCTGAAGATCCGGAGTGAGGTCGGAAAGTATACGGAGACGGTGCTGCGTATGCCGGCGGAGACGAAGGAGGAGCATATATGAGGAAGGTACTAATAGTAGACGATGACACCATCATCCGAATCACCCTTCGTTCTCTCATTAACTGGGAGGAGATGGGCTTTCAGATTGTGGCGGACGCTATCCATGGTGAGGCGGCGCTGGCATATTTAAAGGATCACACCGTGGATTTAATCATCAGCGATATGAAGATGCCGGTTCTCGACGGAATCGGACTTTTGGAGGCGGTCAGCCGTTTTGAGGTTATGCCGAAGGTTCTGGTGCTCAGCGGATACGATGACTTCAAGCTGGTTCGGGATGCCTTCCGGCTCGGCGCCTGCGATTATCTGCTCAAGGCCGACTTAAACGGGGAACTGCTGAAAAATATGTTGGAAGGGCTGAGCGGGGAATGGGAGAGTGAAGACGAGGCCGGAAGACAGCCCGGAGCGGAAGAAAGCAGGGAAACGATATCCGACTCCGAACGCCTGAGCGCCATGGCCATGGGAAAATGTGAGCTGGATGAATCATTTTTTGATGGAGAGTACCTGGTGGTGCAGTTTGAGATCGATGAATTTCAGAAGCATGCCGGGAGATTTGCCGGCGACTTTGAGGGAGAACTGATCAGGCCCCTGCTGGAGTTTGCGGCTCAGATTCCGCGTGTCGCTTCCCGGTGTGTGCTGGGGACGATTTCGCCCTCCCGCTATGTGATGCTCTACCGGATCTCCGATGGCGCCCAGTACCAGGACAATGTGGTCTCCACATGCAGGCAGCTGTGCAGTGTCTGGAATAATTTCTTAAACCTTCCTGTCTCCGCGGGCATCAGTACGAAGGGAAACGGGGCGGGAGATTTCCTCGCCAGGTTTGAGGAAGCAGGCGGATGGCTCTCCCTTCACTGGCTGAAGGGCAAGGCCGCGGTGTGCAGCCCGTGGGAGAGGGGAAGCGTGGATTATCTGGCGGCAAAGGACGCCTTCGTGCGGTATAAACGTCTGACGGTGGGGCTGTTGACCGCAGATGAGATGGCGGTTTCGGAGGAGAAGCAGAAGCTCATTGCGGCGTTCTACCGGAGCGGCCTCTCATCGGCAAAAAAGGAGCTTCTCTACCTCATCTGTAATCTGGCCTGGATCCTGAACGAGAGCCATGACGATATCGGCGCGCTGTTTGCGGAAAAGGTGAACTATTACGAGAAGATCGGACGCCTCGAGGAGATGGGGAGTCTGGAGCTGTGGCTCAACAATTATTTCCGGTGGGTGATGGATTACGCGGCCCATCAGAACGACCGCCGCCAGGCGGATATGATGAGCCGGGCGAAGCGTTTTATTATGGACAACTACGCCAACCCGGAGCTGACGCTGGGAAGCGTGGCCGGGTATGTGGGCTTAAATGAGAAATACTTCAGTTCCAGATTTACGAAGGAGGAGGGGATGACCTTCAGCAACTACTTAACGGAGGTGCGGATCCGGAAGGCCAGGGAGCTGATGGAGCAGACCGATTTGAAAATTTATGAGATCAGCCAGAGCGTGGGGTACAACAGTGTGGAACATTTTACAAGGGTATTTAAAAAGATCTGCCAGGTCAGCCCGGGCGCTTACCGAAAATAAAGACCTAACGATATATCAAGTTTTCAAACCTTAGTTCATGGAGATGCGTGGAAGAAAATGGTAGACTGGAACCATCAACTAAGCCACTCCACTAAGCTCGAAAGAACCTCGCTAAGTGGAGATGACATGTATCGCACGTAAGCGGTCAAAAGACGACCGCCAAGTGCTCATAACTAGGGAGGTAAGAAACATGAAGAAACAGATTGCGGCATTAGGACTTTGCGCGGCTATGGTGGTGGGATCAGCGACAGGCTGTTCCACTGCGTCCTCGAAAGAGACAGAAAAGGCACCGGCAGCCGACACGACAACGGCAGCAGGCGGACAGGCGGATACAACGGCGGCTCCTGAGACGGAGGCGGCCAAGGCAGATTTAAAGGGAAGCCTTGTATTTGCTATCTGGGACAACAACCTGATGGACTATATTGATCAGAACGATATGGTCGGCAAGTTCCAGGAGAAGTATCCGGATGCGGAAATCGAAGTAGAGAAGATCAAGGACGATTCCGAGTACTGGAACGCCATGAAGATGCGTACTTCTGCCAACCAGCTTCCGGACGTAATGTTCAACAAGCCATTTACCTTATCGAGATTCAAAGATTATCTGGTTGATTTATCGGATCTGGACGCGGCGAAGAACAATGAGCTGGCGGCAGGCTACGCCATGGACGGCAAGATCCTGGGCGTTCCGATGACAGCCGGTTATGAATACGTATTTTATTGGAAAGACATGTTTAAGGAAGCCGGTGTGACGGTGCCGACGACATGGAGTGAATTCGAACAGACGGCTCAGACACTTCAGGATTACTACGGAAAAGAAAACCCGGATTTCATGGCGATCGCTCTGGGAGCGAAGGATGAATGGCCGGATTACCCTTATATGGAATTTATGCCTGCATTAGAGGGCGGCAACGGCCAGAACTGGAACGATATGGCAAAGACTGACACACCGTTTTCAGAGGGCTCGGATATCAACAAGGCTTACACAAAGGTTAATGAACTCTTCCATATGAATGTATTTGGAAAAGATCCTCTTGGTATGGGCAACGATCAGGTGACGGCGCTCTTCGCACAGAAGAAAGCGGCGATCCTGGCTCTTGGAGACTGGGGCTTACAGAACATTCAGACCGGTACGGACGACTACTCCGAGCTGGGAACCTTCTATCTTCCGGTCAGAAATACCACCGATGATCCGTTCCGCGTGATCGTACAGGGCGACTCCTTCATGGGCGTGACGACTCACAGCAAGAATCCGGAGCTGGCAAAGGCATTTGTGGAGTGGTTCTACAGTGAAGACTGGTATCCGGGATACATAAGCTACGTAACCAGCGCCTCCTCCATGACGAATTTCCCGAAGGAAAAAGATCCGATCCTGGCAGAAGCAGACGCGCTGCAGCCAGACATGGAACTGGTTATGTACGACGGCGGCGGAGATGATTTCCAGGCAATTCAGAATGAGATCGCTTTCGATTACAAGAAGCTGGGAGCTCAGATGTTTACGGAAGGTTTTGATTTAAAGACAGAACTCGATACTTTAAATACAAAATGGGCGGAAGCAAGAACAAAACTTGGAATTAAATAAGACTCTGTAACAGGGGATGGGGTTTTCGTACAGACGCCCCATCCTTTTTATACCCCAAATTCCGTAAAATCAATACAATCCGGGAGGTAGTTATGAATTCACTGGAAAGACAGAAAAAGATATTTATCATCAGTTCCCTGGTAATCCCCATGGCCCTGCTTATCGGCTTCGTGGTGGTTCCGGCCTTCGATCTGATCCGAATGAGCTTCACCAACTGGGACGGCTATTCGAAGACATACGATTATATCGGCATCGGCAACTATTTTGATATGCTGAAAAACAAGGATCTCTGGCAGTCACTTAGAAACAACGCGGTCTATTTCTTTGGACATCTGCTCTTTATCCCCGTTGAGCTGATGTTTGCCGTCCTGCTGACCTCAAAGCTCCGCGCCTCAAAATTCTATAAGACCATGGTCTTCATGCCTTATATCATCAACGGCGTGGCGATTTCCTACGCATTTTCCTACTTCTTTTCACCGATCAACGGAGCCTTCGATGAGATACTCACCCTGTTTCACTTAGAACCGCTGATCAGAAACTGGCTCTCCGATCCGAAGATCGTGAACTTTGTCCTGGCGGGAGTGTCCTTATGGCGTTTTTCCGGCTATCACGTGATACTGTTCATGGCGGCGCTCCAGTCCCTTCCCCAGGATGTCCAGGAGGCGGCCAGAGTCGACGGAGCGAGCGCTTGGCAGATGTTCAAATACATTCAGATACCTGCCATTATGCTGATGGTGGATTTCGTCCTGTTTGACAATATCCGCGGCGCGCTTCAGGTATTCGATATTCCTTACGTCATGACCAGCGGCGGCCCGGGATATGCGTCTTCGACCTTCACACTCTATACCATCGATACGGCGTTCAAATACAGCAACTTCGGTCTGGCATCCACCATGGCGGTGGCTATCATGATCATGATCGTCGTCATTTACGTGGTTCAGAATAAGATTATCCATGGAGTCGTTTTAAAAGGAGGGAAGAAAGGATGAAACAGCGTACACTGCAGCAAATTGTAAAACAGGTGATCTGCCTCTGCATGGTATCCATTGTGCTGGCGCCGATCCTTTTAACCCTGTTTGCCGCGTTTAAGACGAAGGCGGATATGGTCAATACGTCTCCCTTGCTACTGCCTCCGTTCAGCCGTGTGACCACGGATAATTTCCGTAAGGTTCTGGGGGACAAATACCTGTTGATTGGCTTTAAAAATACGGGAATCATACTCGTTTTCAGTATTTTTTTCAACGTATTGTTTGGTACGATTACGGCGTTTATTCTAGAACGGTTTCAATTCCGGTTCAAAAATCTGATCATGAGCCTGTTTTTCCTGGGGATGCTGATTCCAAGCTTTGTCACGGAGATCGCCCGTTTCAAGATCATCAACGGCCTGGGTCTGTATAACACACTGGGAGCGCCGATCGTCATCTATGTGGCCTCAGACCTGATGCAGCTTTACATTTACCGCCAGTTCATCTCCACGCTTCCCGTATCCTTAGATGAGAGCGCCCTGCTGGATGGCTGTTCGTATTTCGGCCTGTTTACGAGGATTATCTTTCCACTGCTGGCTCCGGCCACAGCTACGGTCGTGATCATCAAGGCAATCACCATCATCAACGACATGTACATTCCTTACCTCTATATGCCGAAGAACAAGCTGCGGACGCTGACCACGTTCCTGATGAATTATGCCAATGCGCAGCAGGGGTCCTGGCAGAATCTGGCGGCAGGAATCATCATCATTATGCTGCCGACGATCGTTATTTATTTATTCTTCCAGAAATACATCCTGGCAGGAATTGCGGCCGGTGCTGTCAAAGAGTAAGAAAGTGCAGAAAATCGTAAAAAAAGAGATGGATTCTTTTGCCGGACGGCCCTATAATAGACGTGAAAAAGGAGGATGTACTTATGGATCACTATCATGCCGATTTAACCTGGCTTGAAAATCCGGAGGTGTTTGCGGTAAACCGTCTGGAGGCGCATTCCGACCACCGGTTCTATGAGAGCAGGGAGGAGGCGGACAGCGGCATCATGAAGCTGCGTCAGTCCCTAAACGGAACGTGGAAATTTTCCTATGCCCCGAAGCCGGAGCAGCGGAAAAAGGATTTTTATCTGCCTGAGAGAAGTCTCGGTGATTTTGGAGAAATCACGGTCCCCGGCCATATAGAGCTGCAGGGATATGGAAAATGTCAGTATATTAATACGATGTATCCGTGGGAGGGTCACTCGGAGCTGCGGCCTCCCCACGTGGACTGGGATGATAATCCTGTTGGAAGCTATGTGAAGGAGTTTGAGACGGACGCGGCCCTGAAGAATAAGAGGCTGTTTCTGTCCTTTCAGGGGGTGGAGAGTGCCTTTTACGTATGGGTAAACGGCCGCTTCGCCGGCTATTCCGAGGATTCCTTTACGCCCTCCGAATTTGAAATCACGGATTTCGTAAAGGATGGGGTCAACCGTCTGGCGGTGGAGGTCTATAAGAGAAGCAGCGCCAGCTGGATCGAGGATCAGGATTTCTTCCGGTTCTCCGGTATTTTCCGGGATGTGTATCTTTACGCGGTGCCGGAATGCCATGTGCGGGACATCTTTGTCCGCCCAGGCGTCCAGGAGGACTTAAAGACCGGAGAACTCACGGTGGATTTAACGCTGGAAGGAAACACGAAGGGCAGTGTATCGGCCATGCTGACCGACCGGGAAGGGAATACCGCCGCTGTCTGGGAACGCATACCTGCCGGGGAGAACACATTTTTTGCGGGCAGGGTGCCGGAGGTTCATCTGTGGAGTGGGGAAGATGCTTATCTCTATACGCTGACCGTCATTCTGTACGACGAAAACGGAGGGATCGTGGAGATCGTTCCCCAGAAACTCGGTTTCCGCCGCTTTGAGATGAAAGACCGCCTCATGTGCTTAAACGGGAAACGAATCGTGTTCCGCGGAATCAACCGTCATGAGTTCGATGTGCAAAGAGGACGCGCCGTCACGGAAGAAGACATGATCTGGGATATCCGTTTCATGAAGCGCCACAACATCAATGCGGTCCGTACCTGCCACTATCCCAACCAGTCGAGATGGTATGAGCTCTGCGATGAGTATGGGATCTATCTGATCGACGAGGCGAATCTGGAGAGCCATGGCTCCTGGCAGAAGATGGGGGCCTGTGAACCTTCCTGGAACGTGCCGGGAAGCCTTCCGGAGTGGAAGGAATGCGTGGTGGACCGCGCAAAGTCCATGCTGGAGCGGGATAAGAATCACGCGTCCGTACTGATCTGGTCCTGTGGAAATGAATCGTACGCGGGCGAAGATATCCTCGCCATGTCGAAGTATTTCAAGGAGAGGGATCCGTCCAGACTGGTTCACTATGAGGGCGTCTTCTGGAACCGGGAATTCAATGAGACCAGCGATATGGAGAGCCGCATGTACGCAAAGCCTGCGGAGGTGGAGGAGTATTTAAACCAGGAACCGGAGAAGCCGTTTATCCTGTGTGAGTATATGCACGCCATGGGCAATTCTCTGGGCGGCATGGAGAAATACACCTCGCTGGAGGACCGGTATCCCATGTATCAGGGCGGTTTCATCTGGGATTATGTGGATCAGGCTCTGATGAAGGCCGACGAGGACGGCGTCCTGCATATGGCCTACGGCGGGGACTTTGACGACCGGCCGACTGATTATAATTTCTGCGGCAATGGAATCGTCTACGCGGACAGAACCATTTCGCCGAAGGCGCAGGAAGTGAAGTTCCTCTATCAGGATCTGAGGCTGATTCCGGATGCCTGCGGTGTGGAGATCGAAAACAGGAGACTGTTTACCGACACTTCCGACTTAGAATTCATCTGGCTTGCTTTAAGGAATGGCGAACCCGTCCATACGGAGAGATTCTGTGCCCGGGTAAATCCGGGAGAGCGGGAGTATGTGAGCGTGCCGGCTCCTGCATTTACAGAGCCGGGAGAGTACGTGTATCAGGTGTCCGCGGTGAAAAAGAGAGCGGAGCTGTGGGCTGATGCCGGGTATGAGACGGCTTTCGGGGAAAGCTGCCGGGTGATTGGAGCTGTCGGTGCTGGAGCTGTCGGTGCTGATGCTGGCGCTGCTGGTGGTGCTGATGCTGGCGCTGCTGGTGCTGGTGCGGACCGTGTTGGTGAGACTTGTGTTGGTAAGAACTTCGTTGAAGAGTGTCATACTGATAACGACCGCCTTCCGTTCACTGTTATTCACGGTGATGTAAATATTGGCGTGAAGGGAAAGGGATTCCACGTAATATTCTCGAAGCAGGAGGGCGGCATTGTATCCCTCGTCTATGACGGACGGGAGTGGATTGGGAAGATTCCCATGCCTGTGTACTGGAGAGCGACTACGGATAACGACAGAGGCAATAAATTCTCCGTATCCAGCAACGCCTGGTACGGTGCCGGAAGCTTTCCGCTTTACGACAGCAAAACCTGCGTGGTGGAAGAAGGGGAAGACAGCGTTCGTGTCGCCTATACCTACCGCCTGCCAACGGTTCCAGAGACTGTGACGGAGGTCGTTTACGAGGTGGACAGAGAAGGCCGAATTAAAACCACGGCTCACTACTTCGGACGCGAAGGACTGCCGGAGCTGCCGCTGTTTGGCATGAGATTCCACATCAGCGGAACGGGTGGTGATTTCGAGTGGTACGGCCGGGGACCGGAGGAGAATTACCGTGACAGAAACGCAGGCGCACGCCTCGGAATCTTTAAGGATACGGCGGCGAACAGCGTATCGCGCTATCTCGTTCCGCAGGAATGCGGAAACCGCACCGGAATCCGATGGATGAAGGTGACGGACGGAGCGGGACACAGCATTCGGTTTACCGCGCAGGGACGTCCTTTTGAGGGATCGGTTCTTCCTTATACGGCGGAGGAGCTGGAGCATGCCGCTCACCTGGAGGAACTGCCGCAGCCGCGGTATACGGTCGTAACGATCCTGGCGGCCATGCGGGGCGTCGGCGGAGATGACAGCTGGGGCGCGCCGGTTTATCCGGAATACTGCGTAAGCGGTGAACACGACATTACTTTCAGTTTTGTAATTGGGAGAGATTAGAATTGAGAGAGATTAGACAGCAGTGACAGACGGCCGGCCGCGGGGAACGCGCCGGCCGTCTGATATGACGAAGCCTGTCGAAAACGGGCTGCAGTTCAGGGGCTGACAGGGCCGTGAACTGTAAGAAAAATATAGGGGCGCAGGAGCCGGTTGTCATTGACAGAGCCGGAGTTCCGGTTTATAATAATATCATTCTGAAGTTCTGATTCTGTTCTGCCGGTTCGGCAATCTGTTTCCAGTATTGTAATTTTCACGCTTAAAACGTATAATAAAAGATAGAATCATACGGTTGCGCGTTTTCCCGCATTCCTGATGGTGGAGGGCTGCGCGTATTTCCACGAAATGCCGGGCATTTTTAAATTCCCTTACAAATCCTTTAATCCATGAAATTCTCATGATTACAGGAAATTTAAGAAAGAGAAGGGCAATGCACGATGAAAAAAGAGAGAGAAACAAAAGAGTATTTGGAGTTTGTGGAGCAGTTTCAGGCGTTTCTGATTCTGATGACAGAGGAGTGGGGCGCGAAGGTTACGCTGCAAAAAGATGGTGAGGAAGAAGAACCGGAGGATTTACTGGTGGTGGAGTTGAGAGGGGACGGTCCCGGGATCCATATCCAGCGGTTCCATATGGCGGAGATCTACCAGGATTTCCGGCTGGGGAAAACCATGGAGGAGCTGCTGTCAGAGGCTTCCGACTGTCTGGAACGATGCAGGGAGATTGAGAAGAGCAGTCCGCTGGGGCATATGGAGGACTATGAGTCCATTCGGGAGTATCTGGTCATCCGCCCTTTGAACTATGAGAAGAATGCGGAGAAGCTGAAAGAAGGCGTTTGCGAGGTGACGGGGGATATTGCGCTGACACTCTATGTGAGCATCGGGAATTTCAGCGGACTGTACACGAGCTCCATGGTGCCGAAGGTGGTATTTGACGGATGGAACAGGAGCCGGGAACAGGTGATGAAGGACGCCATGGAGAATACATACAGGCTGTTTCCGCCGCGTCTCTTCAACTGGCTCGACGTCGAACGGTTTGAGGATGAGGACTACGGTATTTTTATGGAACGGGATAGCTGCGTCCGGATGGATGGCGGTGCCTGCGCTACGTTCGTCACGACTAAGAGCCAGATCAACGGAGCGGTGGCCATCTTTCTGCCCGGCGTGGCGAAGCGGCTGGGAGAAATGATGGGGAACGATTTGTACATCGCATTTACCAGCATGCACGAGGCAGCGATCCATAACTGTGAAAAGGTGTATCCGGAGACGATACGGGAGAGTTTAAAGGATCTCAACAGGGAGATGCCGTCGGATGACGACTTTTTGTCTGAGAAGGTTTACTATTACAACCGCGGGAAAGACAGGATTGAAGTTGTACTGGAATATTGAGAGCTGATCATGAAAAACAGAAAGTGCTTGACAGAACGGAAAAGTGGCAGTATTCTAGTATCTAGATTACCGATTAAAGGAAAAGGAGGCAGAAATATGAAATCTCGTACAATTAGCAGTGGAATTATAAACAATAACAATCAGTCAGTCTGCCTCAGGAAAGAATTCGGTCTCTGATCAGCCATTATTTCGTATGGAAGTCAGTTTGCTATCTGAATTTGAGTAACTATGCCGCAGTCTGAACTGGACTGCGGTTATTTTTATGGTGGAAAGCCGTCAAAAGCCGCAATTTGCTGTTTTTGACGGCTTTTTCCTGTTTTTTGCGGTAATTCGCAGACCGGGCAGTTTTTAACACGTTCCAGGACTGCGATTGACTTGATATGGCACAGTATAGACAAAGGGGGAGCAACATGAGGAATTTAGGGAAGTATATAAAAAAGTACGGGATCCTGTATGTGGTGGCCATAGCGGCCATGGTAGTGAGCATTCTGCTGGATGCGGCGTCGCCTCAGATAACGAGACACATCATTGACGATGTCATCGTCGGCGGAAAGATGGAGATGCTCATGCGCCTGCTGCTGGGGCTGCTGGGAATCGGCCTTGGAAGAGCCATTTTCCAGTACATGAAGGAATTTATCTTTGATTATTCGGCGTCGGGGATCGGGAGCAGCCTGAGAAAGGATCTTTTCGACCATATCCAGACGCTGTCCATGGGATATTTCGACAGCCATAACACCGGTGAGCTGATGGCGCGTGTCAAGGACGATGTGGACCGAATCTGGAATGCCATGGGATTTGTCGGAATGCTGATCATCGAATGTACCATTCACACAGTGATTATCATGACCTGCATGTTCCGCTTAAGCCCGGTGCTGACGGTGATTCCGCTGCTCGTTATGCCGGTAATCGCCTGGTACGGCTTAAAGATGGAGAATGGTCTTGGCCAGGTCTACGACAAGATCAGTGAGCAGACGGCGGAGCTCAACACCGTGGCCCAGGAGAATTTAGCGGGTGTGCGGACCGTGAAGGCGTTTGCAAGAGAAGATTACGAGATTGACCGGTTCAAACGCCATAACAAGCGGTATTACGATTTAAATATGGAGCAGGCGAAGCTGATCGTAAAGTATCAGCCTAACGTCTCCTTTCTTTCCAAGGTGATGCTGATGGCGATCATCGTAGTCGGTGGCATCATGGTTATTCAGAAACGGATCACCATCGGAGAACTGGGCGCATTTTCGGAGTACGCCAACAATATTATCTGGCCGATGGAGATGGTTGGATGGCTCAGCAATGATTTTGCTGCGGCCATGGCTTCCAATAAGAAGATCAAACGGATCATGGACCAGAAGCCGGACATCAAGGAACCGGAGGCGCCTGTGGTTCCTGAAAAGATCGAGGGAGAGCTTCAGTTCAAGCATGTGGATTTTGATTTATACGGTTCGAGGATTCTGACAGACATCGATTTTACCCTGCCGAAGGGAAAGACGCTGGGAATCATGGGGGTGACCGGTTCCGGAAAGACCTCCATCGTCAATTTAACCCAGAGATTCTACGACGTGACAAACGGGGAAGTTCTGCTGGACGGCATCGATATCCGGAAGCTGCCGCTGACCCTTTTAAGGAGCCAGACCACGGTGGTTATGCAGGATGTATTCCTGTTCTCCGACACGATCACGGACAATATTAAGACGGGAAACCGGGACGCAACCGAGTGGGAGAGCGTGGAGGAAGCATCCATCTGCGCGGAGGCCCATGATTTTATTATGAATCTGGGAGAAAAGTACGATACCGTGATTGGAGAGCGGGGCGTTGGACTTTCCGGCGGTCAGAAGCAGAGAATCAGTATTGCCAGGGCGATCGCAAAGAGAACGCCGCTTCTGATCCTCGATGACTCTACGTCGGCACTCGATATGGAGACAGAGAAGGAGATTGAGCACCGCTTAAAGATGCAGAAGGACAGTTCCAAGATCATCATCGCCCACCGGATATCTGCCGTCCGCCATGCGGATGAAATCCTGATTCTGGAAAGCGGAAGAATCATAGAACGCGGCACCCACGAGGAGCTGATGGCGAAAAAGGGGCAGTATTACAGGACTTATCAGGTACAGTATGGAGAGGAGGAGCAGTCATGTCAGTAAATACAAGCAGAATCGACGAAGAACAGAAGGAAGTACTGAAAAAGGATACGCTCATCCGGTTGTTTAAGTACCTTCTGGTCTATAAAAAGCAAATATCGGTAGTGCTTCTCATAATGGCCGGAACCATTGCCATCAGCATGGCGACGCCCATTATGATGGAGTATGCCATCAACGTCTGTGTGGCGTCCGGAGATGTGAAGGGACTTCTGAAGCTGGGGGCTCTGGCCGTGGTCATGTTTCTCTTTTTCCTGGCGGGGACCAAGATTCGTATGTATATCATGTCGGACGTGTCAAACCAGGTCCTTCTAAATATCAGAGATGAGCTGTACCGCCATATTCAGACGCTGAGCTTCGGATTTTTCGACAGCCGCCCCACCGGGAAAATACTGGCCAGAATTATCGGCGATGTGAATTCCTTAAAGGATGTGCTGTCAGACAGCGTGACTCAGCTGATTCCGGACCTGATTACCGTGGTCTGCGTCGCGGTCATCATGCTGATCAAGAACTACCGGCTGGCCATGGCGGCCTTGCTGACCCTGCCGATTCTGGTAGTGGGAATGCTGGTCATTGAGACGACGGCCCATAAGCGGTGGCAGATCTACAGAAAAAAGACTTCTAATTTAAATGCCTACGTGCATGAGGATCTTTCCGGTATCCGGGTGATTCAGAGCTTTGCGGCGGAGCGGGAGACGAGAGCCGTGTTTTACGATCTGGTTAAGCAGCATTACCAGGCATTTATCGACGCCGTTGTTGTGGCGGACGGATTCGGCCCGGTGGTGGAGATTACCTGGGGGCTCGGCGGATTTCTGCTGTATTTTATCGGCATCCGCATCATCGGTGTGGGCGAGGTCGGCATCGGTACATTTCTCGCGTTTTCTACCTATATTGCCATGTTCTGGAGTCCGATCCGGAACCTTGCCAATTTTTATAATAAGCTGACAACCAACATATCGGCGGCGGAGCGTATTTTCGACATCATCGATACGGAAGCGGGAATCCGTGACTGTGAGGGAGCGGAGGAACTGCCGGATATTGAGGGGACAGTGGATTTTGAACACGTTTCCTTCGCGTATGATGATGAGCCGGAGCGCATGATCCTTAAGGATGTAAACTTCCATATACGCCAGGGGGAGACCATCGCGCTGGTAGGCCCCACGGGAGCGGGCAAGACGACGATTGTGAACCTGCTCAGCCGTTTTTACGAGGCGACAGACGGGCGGGTACTGATTGACGGCTGCGATATCAGGAAGGTGACGCTGAAGAGTCTGAGAAGCCAGATGGGGATCATGACACAGGACAATTTCCTGTTTTCCGGTACCATTAAATATAACATTAAATACGGCCGCCTGGATGCCACGGACGAGGAAATGATCGAAGCCGCCAAGGCGGTGAACGCCCATGACTTCATCATGAAGCTGGAGCACGGCTATGACACCGAGATCAGTGAGAGGGGAGCGCGGCTCTCCATCGGCCAGCGGCAGCTGCTGGCATTTGCCAGAACCATGCTGTCGAAGCCGGGCATCCTGATTCTGGATGAGGCCACCTCCAGCATCGACACTCACACGGAGCTGCTGGTGCAGAAGGGCATCGAGGCGCTCTTAAAAGGGCGTACGTCCTTTGTCATTGCCCATCGCCTTTCTACTATAAGAAAGGCCGACCGGATTTTCGTCATCGACCAGGGCAATATCATGGAGGCAGGAAGCCATGAGGAGCTGATGGAGAAGAGAGGGGCTTATTATCAGCTGTATCAGAGCCAGTTTCTGTAGACTGGTTTTGTAAAGTGCGGAAGGTCTGTAAATGGAGAGATTGGCTGGCTTTTTCATAAAGGGATTGACCCGCGGGAGGAAATGCAATAAAATAGGATGCGAGGTGAATGACATGACAGAAGGAGCATTAGTACTGGAAGGAGGTTCTCTGCGAGGAGTATTTTCGGCTGGCGTGCTGGATGTATTTATGGAACAGGGGATCGAGATGTCCTATGTGAATGGCGTTTCTGCGGGATCCATGTGCGGAATGAGCTATATCAGCAAACAGATCGGAAGAACGATCCGGGTAGATTTAGATTATGTAAATGATAAACGGTTTATGAGCTTTCGCAGTATGGTGAAAAACCGTTCGATCTTTAATTTTGATTTTCTGTTTGGGGAATTGAGCGAGACGCTGATTCCATTTGATTTTGAGGCTTTTGAGGCGTCGAAGCAGCGGTTTGAAGTGGTTGCTACCCGCTGTAAGACGGGAAAACCGGAATATTTCGGAAAAGGGGAGTGCGAGAATTTCATAGAGGCGGTGAAGGCCTCCAGCAGCCTTCCTATTATGTCGCGTATGATCGACGTGGGAGGGAAGAAATATCTGGACGGCGGCTGTTCTATGCCGATCGCCTATCAGAGAGCTATCGATGAGGGATATGAAAAGGTAATTGTCATACTGACCAGGAATCAGGGCTACAGGAAAAAGCCTGTGGATAAATGGACGAGACGGGCGTATGAACGGTATTTTAAACCGCTGCCCCGGCTTCTGAAGGCTCTGGAGGAGGCGCCGGAACGGTACAACCGGATGCAGGAAGAGATCGATGAACTGGAAAAGGCGGGCAGAATCTACGTGATCCGTCCCGACAAACCGGTGACTGTGTCGAGAACGGAACAGGACAGAAAGAAGCTGGAAGCACTCTACGAAGACGGGCGCCGTCTTGCGACGGAACAGCTTGAGGATATCAAAAAATATCTGGGAATCGAAATAACAGGTTGACGAAAGGAAATGACGGTACACGTTTATGAGCATTTACGATACATTGAATGAAGTACAGAGAGAAGCGGTATTCCATACGGAAGGACCGCTTCTTGTGCTGGCTGGAGCCGGCTCGGGAAAAACCAGGGTGCTGACCCATCGAATCGCCTATCTGATTGAGGAGAAGGGGGTAAATCCGTGGAATATCCTGGCGATTACCTTTACCAACAAAGCGGCTGGAGAGATGAGAGAGCGTGTGGATAAGATCGTGGGATTCGGAGCGGAGAGCATCTGGGTGAGTACGTTCCACTCCTCCTGCGTAAGAATCTTAAGACGCCATATTGAGAGCCTTGGATATACGACGAATTTTACTATTTATGATTCAGATGACCAGAGGACTCTGATGCGGCAGGTGTTAAAGACGCTGGAGATCGATCCGAAGCTTTATAAAGACAGGGCTATGCTGGGCTTTATATCGACAGCTAAGAATGAACTGGTGACGGCTGCGGAGTTTGAACTGAATGCGGGAGGCGATTTCCGTCAGAAGAAGGTGGCTCAGATTTATAAGGAGTATCAGAGCCAGCTTAAGAAGAATAATGCGCTGGATTTCGATGATCTGATCATGAAGACGGTGGAGCTGTTTCAGAATAATCCGGAGGTCCTGGATTATTACCAGGAGCGTTTTAAATATATCATGGTGGATGAGTATCAGGATACGAACACCGCACAGTTTAAGCTGGTGAGTCTGCTGGCCGGTAAGTACAGAAATCTTTGTGTGGTAGGTGATGATGACCAGTCCATCTATAAGTTCCGGGGAGCCAATATCGGGAATATTTTGAACTTTGAGAAGTCGTATCCGGGGGCTTCGGTGATTAAGCTGGAACAGAATTACCGGTCCAGCCAGAATATCCTAAACGCGGCCAACGAGGTGATCCGCCACAACCGGGGGAGAAAGTCCAAGACGCTGTGGACGGCTAACGAGGAAGGGCCTCTGGTGCAGTATAAGCAGTTTGAGACGGCAGCGGAGGAAGCAGACGCCATCGTGCGCGATATTCAGAACAGCGAATGCGGCTATCAGGACTGCGCGGTTCTTTACCGGACTAATGCCCAGTCCCGTCTGATCGAGGAAAAATGTCTTCAGCGCAATGTGCCGTACCGCATGGTGGGAGGCGTAAACTTCTATCAGCGTAAGGAAATCAAGGACATTCTGGCCTATTTGAAGACGATTGACAACGGAAGGGACGATCTGTCGGCCCTTCGTATTATCAATGTTCCGAAGAGGGGGATCGGCGGCACCAGCGTGGGAAAGGTCCAGGCATTTGCATCGGAGCATGATTTCAGTATCTATGACGCATTTTGCCGTGCCCAGGCGGTTCCGGGGCTTGGAAAGGCTGCAGATAAGATTCTTAAATTTACAGCGCTGATCGAGGATTTCAGAGAGAGGATCCGTTATGAGGACTACTCGATCCGGGAGCTGATTGAGGATGTACTGGATGAGTCGGGATACCAGAAAGAGCTGGAAGCGGAAGGCGAGATCGAGTATCAGACACGTTTAGAGAATATTGAGGAGTTGATCAACAAAGCGGTCAGTTTTGAGCGGGAGCACGACGAGGGAACACTCTCCGAATTCCTGGAGGAGGTTGCATTGGTCGCGGATGTGGACCGGATGGATGATTCGGAAAACAGGGTGACGCTGATGACCTTACATAGTGCAAAAGGACTGGAGTTCCCGCGGGTGTATTTAAGTGGTATGGAGGATGGACTGTTCCCGAGTATGATGTCGATCTCCTCGGATGACAAGGAGGAGATCGAGGAAGAGCGGCGTCTCTGCTACGTTGGAATTACCAGGGCGCAGGATTTCCTGATGCTGACGGGAGCTAAACAGCGAATGATCAACGGGGAGACCCGTTACTCCAAGACCAGCCGGTTCGTCGAAGAGATTCCGGCCGATTTGCTGGAATGTGATAAGCTGGAACCGAGGATTTCCCCGTTCCGGAAATCTTCGGACTTTGACGACAGCGACCTGCCCTGGGGCCAGGGCGGCGGAAATGCCAGAGGCGGCAGCTCCTGGGGCAGTTCCGGAAGCGGCGGAACGGGTAACGGAGGCGGTGCGTCCGGCGGCCAGAGACCGACGACCTGGGGAAATAAGGCTGCGGGTGTCAGCAGCTTCGGGCCGGGCAGCAATGCCTATGCGTCAAAGACTGCGTCACCGGTTCAGAAACCGGCGTTTGGCAAGGCATTTACCGTAGAGAAATCAGGCGCTCTTGATTATAAGGAAGGCGACCGTGTCCACCATGTAAAGTTCGGCGAGGGAAATGTGGTGGAGATCAAGGATGGCGGAAAAGACTACGAGGTAACCGTCTGTTTTGACAAGGCGGGGATCAAGAAGATGTTTGCGTCCTTTGCGAAGCTGAAACCGATCTGATCAGATGATCGTGGGAATGTGGCTTCTCAACTGGCCTTTCCGGCCAAGAAGGTGAGCCATCTGAAGCATTACGGTTAAAAATCGAAATAAATAAAAATAATCAAAAAAGATAGTAAAAGCATAAAGATGATGGTATAATAAGAACGACAGAAAGATTTCGTTTCTGCCGCATATTTTTTATGGAATAGGCTCTCAGAAAGGACGTGGATGATATGAACAGATTCGATACGATGAGCAAAGAAGCTATGAACAGAGTAGAGGAACTCGTGAATTCAAGCAGACTGAACGAGTTGCTGCACAAGAGAGAAGAAGACGAAAAGAAGAAAAACTGTATTCTATGGATACTTGCCATCATTGGTGCTGTAGCGGCAGTCGCCGGCATTGCGTATGCGGTTTACCGTTTCTTCACACCGGATTATTTAGAGGATTTTGAAGATGATTTCGACGATGATTTCGATGATGATTTCTTCGAAGACGATACACCGGGCGAGGGTTCTGAACAGTAAGAAGGACATTTAGAAAAAAGAAGCGTGCCTCAGCGATTGAGACACGCTTTTTGACGCTGTCGGGGCGGGAGTGGTGAGGAGTGAGAGTGGAGACGAGTGAAGAGTGGTGGGGAATGAAGAGTGGGGACGAGTGAGAGTGGTGAGGAATGAGGGCAGTGAGGAACGTGTTGGATGATTGGCTCGTTGCTTGCGGGAATAAACGAGAACAGGAGTAGATGACGTGAAAAAAGGCGAGATATATGAAGGTATTATAGAGAAATTCGATTTTCCGGATAAAGGGACACTGGTGACGGAATCCGGAAAGATTACAGTGAAGCACGCACTTCCGGGACAGAAGGTGTCCGTGATGATTACGAAGAAGCGGGGCGGACGGCTGGAAGGAAAGATCGTGGAGGTGGTGGAAAAGTCACCTCTGGAGACCGCGGAAAAGCCGTGTGTCCATTTCGGCGCCTGCGGCGGCTGTATTTACCAGACGATCCCTTATGAGAAGCAGCTGGAGATAAAGGAAAAGCAGGTTAAGAGCCTGCTGGACAGCGTCTGTGATTCCTATGAGTTTGAGGGGATTCTGGGAAGTCCGCAGTCCGGCGGATACCGTAATAAGATGGAGTTCTCATTTGGCGATGAGTTTAAGGACGGTCCGATGGCACTGGGGATGCACCGGCGCGGAAGCTTTTATGATGTGGTGACTACCACAGAGTGTCAGATCGTGAATCCGGATTTTTGTGAGATTTTAAAGGCCTCCAAAGAGTATTTTGAGAAGCTGGGGCTGGGATTTTATAAAAAGATGCAGCATACGGGGTATTTACGCCATCTTCTGGTGCGCCGCGCGGTTAAGACAGGGGAGATTCTGGTGGATTTAGTGACGACGAGCCAGGAGGATCCGGATTTGAAGCCATTTGCGGAGCTACTGCTTTCCCTTCCGTTAAGCGGCCGAATCGTTGGTATTCTTCATACGTGGAATGATAGTCTGTCCGATGCGGTGAAGAATGACAGGACCGATATTCTGTATGGACAGGACTATTTCTATGAGGAGCTGCTGGGGTTAAAGTTTAAGATATCTCCGTTTTCCTTCTTCCAGACGAATTCGCTGGGGGCCGAGGTACTGTACGATAAGGCGAGAAGCTATGTCGGTGATACGAAAGACATGGTCGTGTTCGACTTATACAGTGGGACGGGTACCATCGCTCAGATGATCGCGCCGGTCGCCAAAAAGGTGGTCGGAGTAGAGATCGTGGAAGAAGCCGTGGAGGCCGCGAAGGAGAATGCGAGGATGAACGGGCTGGATAACTGCGAGTTTATCGCAGGAGACGTTTTGAAGGTAATCGATGATATCGGTGAAAAACCGGATTTGATTATTCTTGACCCGCCGAGAGACGGAATCCATCCGAAGGCGCTGGGGAAGATCATCGACTATGGAGTGAAGAGGATTGTGTATATTTCTTGTAAGCCTACGAGCCTGGTGAGGGATCTGGCGGTGTTCCAGGAGAGAGGGTATCAGGTGGAGAAGGTGTGTGCGGTGGATATGTTTCCGGGGACGGGGAATGTCGAAGTGTGTTGTCGGATGTCACTTGTGGATGAAGAGGGGGAATAGAGAAAAACCACAAGATATAGTGGTTTCGGAGGGAAAAACGGCCGAAATTCGGGCGAAAATGGGGTGTGTTTTTAGGACCGGAAAATGGCTTTTAATAGATATCAGGCGGAAGAGGGGCTGTTTTTGGGGTGTTGGGAAGGGATTTTTAACTGAGTATGGTTGGGGAGCGGAGAAAATAGAAGGTAATTTATGGAAACAGGACAGATTTTAACTGGCTGGGTACTGGGGTGATAACCATAAAAATAAAATTTTTGAAGAAGATCAGGTGGAAATATTTCGCTTGGTCTTTTTTTGTTGGTGATTATGTAAAAACATTAATATATGTTGATTGAAGGAGAGTGATTATAAAGGTGATGATATGATAGGGGTTGGTGATAGGTGATTTATTGATTATCGGAGTGATAACTAAAAAATGTGAAAGTTTAGAAAAAGAACAGGTGCAGATATTTTGCTTGGCCTTTTTTGTGTAGATTGTTAAAGCATATGTCGATACTGGAGTGTAATCATCAATATCAAGCATAGGAAATGGATAAAGAAAGGTAATTAGTAGGTTATCACCCCGATAACCAACCAATTAAATATTGCTAGAAGAAAGGTATAAATTCTCGTTTATCCCGATCTCTCCAAACATAATGATAAATGTTTTTTTCGGTAATATCGTCATACTGGTCAGAGGTGATGGTATCGCCAATAAAAATATGTTCCTGTAATTTGTTGAAAACATCAAAGAGCGCACCGTGCGAAAAGTCGCCGTTATGTTTAGTAGAAAATCGTATTCCCAGCACCGTAAGATCAGCCAGGTGTGATAAGAAGGGGACATCAAAGGATCAAGGGAAAGGAAATTTTGCTCTTAGGGCCTTCCTTTTAAGGTGTATACAGAAGGAAAAGATAAAACAGACAGATACAGAATGGGATAAATGTTTTTAAAAAGAGTAATTTTGTTTAACGGATTAAAAAAATGCAGACAAAATCACCCGTTTTAAAAGCTGATGTCTGTGTTAATTCATCCGAAACAATTCTATACTTAATAATTAGAGAATTACTAAAATAATTGGAAAAGGAGAAATTATGTATTATCTGAATTTAAGCGAAAGTAAAAAGAAAGACATTTATCCACTGGGTGAGAATTTTTCAGGGAAGTCTCCAGCTGGGGAATCTGTCGATTTTACTAATTATTACCTGCGCAAAAACGGGAGACCGATGTTTGGGATCAGCGGTGAATTCCATTTTTCCAGATGCAGGGAAGAGTGCTGGGAGGATGAGCTGGAGAAGATGAGGCTATGCGGAATTAATATCATAGCTACGTACACATTCTGGAATCATCACGAAGAAAAGGAAGGAGAGTTCTGTTTTGAGGGCAGAAGGAATTTGAGAAGATTCATAACACTCTGCCAGGAAAAGGGATTTTATGTTATAGTCCGAATCGGTCCCTTTGTGCACGGAGAGGTGCGAAATGGCGGTCTGCCGGACTGGCTCTATGGAAAACCTTTTGAAGTCCGTGAGAATAATGAGGGATTTTTAAGCTGCACAAGGCGTCTGTACCGGAAGCTGGCGGAGCAGTTGTCCGGGCTTTTCTATCAGGAGGGCGGCCCCGTCATAGGCGTCCAGATTGATAACGAATACCAGCATTCGGCGGCTCCCTGGGAGATGACCGCAGGCGTGACCAATGAATGGATTTCACCCGGACACAGCGGAGAGGATTATATGTACCGGCTCCGCGATATAGCCAGAGAAGAGGGGATCGTGGCTCCGTTTTACACGTGTACCGCCTGGGGCGGGGCGGTGACACCAGAGGAGATGATGCCGCTGTGGGGAGGATACTCCTACCGTCCTTGGATATATCCTGTATATCAAGGCGAACATCCGGCGACAGATGAATATATTTATGCGGATTACCATAATAACGATTTAAGAGAATGCGGAGAGTTTAAACCCCATTATTCTCCGGAAAACAGACCGTATGCCTGCTGTGAAATGGGAGGCGGGATGCTCAGTACCTACTACTGCCGTTTTCAGTTTGCATATAAGAGCGTTGATGCCATGGCGAATATCAAGATGGCATCAGGGTGTAATTTTCTGGGCTATTATGTGTTCAGGGGCGGTACAAATCCGAAAGGAAATGGTCCTGAATTTTTAAATGAGGGACAGGCGCCAAAGCTTTCTTACGACTATCAGGCAGCGGTCGGAGAGTTTGGACAGTTGAGGGAGTCCTATAAGAGGCTGAAGCCTCTGCACAGCTTTGCAAACGAATTCTCAAAGGAGCTGTGTGCGACGTCTACGTATCTTCCGGAAGGGGCAAGGAAGATAAGCCCATTGGATCAGAAAACACTTCGCTATGCGGTCAGGATGAAGGACGACAGGGGCTTTTTGTTTATCAATAATTTTCAGGACCATGCGCAGACCCGGCTCAAAAAGGATGAGACAATTGTCCTTGAGTTGTCCGGCGAGACAATTGAGGTGGGACCCGTATCACTGGCTCCCGATGAAAACTGCATTCTTCCATTCAATATGGACTTAAATGGAATTCTGCTGAAATATGCGCTGGCCCAGCCGGTGACCAGATGGACTGAAGGTGGAACAGTTTGCTATCTGTTTATGGTACCGGATGGAATGGAAGAGGGGTTTGTCTTTGAGGAGGGGACGGTGGTGACGGAAAGCAATCATGGATACGGCAGAGTGTATTCCGTTGCCAGGGAGGACAAATGCTGCAGCATTTATACCATTCCACGGAATAAAATGGGGGACTTATACCAGTTGGAGAGAGGCGGCAGAAGAATATTTGTCATGACGGACGCGGCTGTACTAGGTGACAAGGACGAAATACGGCTGGAAACGATGGAAGAGGAGACACTGGTTTCTGTGTATCCCTGCGATGCGTTTAAGGAGAGCAGCCAGGTGATACGCAGGAAAACGGATAAGGGTATGTGGGGAATTTATCAGATTTCGGTAGAGAAGAAGGAAATTGACGTATCGGTAAAGCAGACCGGCCCATCAAGATATGTGATCAACATTCCAACTGATAACATGAAAGGGTTAAAAGAAGGACTTTTACAGATTCAGTACGAAGGAGACATCGGTCAGGCGTTTATCGATGGTGAGATGATTCATGACAATTTTAATAATGGAGCCATATGGGAACTGGGGCTGAAAAATTTTGTGGACCGTTTGGAAAAACAGCCGCTTACCATCTACATTACACCTCTTAAAAAGGGCGCGAGAGTTAATGCACAATCTGCAATGGCAGCCCGGACAGAGGAAGTGGATGAAACGGTAGCAAGCCTGAACAGTGCAGCCGTAAGACCAGTGTATGAGGTGAAACTACTCTATGCTTAGAGAAAATTTGTTATACAGAGGTGGAAAATTGTTGGATGCGCGTGCAGAGGGAAAAACAAAAGACTACCTTTCTAAAACATTACGCGGTTCCTGTTTTATCATAAAACCATTATAATCAGAGTAAAGAAAAACAAACCAGGAGGGAAGAAAGTGAGAAAAAAATTAATTTGTATGGCATTGACAACGGCGGCGCTTTCCGCAGCTATTTTGGCAGGCTGCGGAAAACAGGGGGAGAAGACAGAAAATACTGCGCCATCCGGTACGGTTCAGTCAGACAATTTGCCGGTAAATGAGAATGGGGAGCCAGATCCACTTGGAATCTATCAGGAACCGGTTAAACTGAAGATCGCCCAGGTGGTAAATCCATCGGATACATTTCCGGAGGGACAGTCGGCTACTAAAAACGCATTTTTTGACTACTTCAAAGAAAATCTGAATATTGATGTTGAGGTGCTGTGGCAGTCGGGGAGCGGAGAGGATTATAACGAAAAACTGAATCTGGCGATCTCCAGCGGTGAGCTGCCGGATATCATCTCGGTAAACGCGGCACAGCTGGAAATGCTGATCAAGGCCGAAATGATCGAGGATCTGACTCCGTATTATGAGAAATATGCAGGCGAGACCATGAAAAATGCCATTAATTCCACGGGGGGAAAGTCGCTTGAGGCGGTTACATATGACGATAAAATCATGGCGCTTCCTAATGTAAAGTCGTTTAAGGATGGGTATGATCTTCTCTGGATTCGCCAGGATTGGCTGGACAAGCTAAATCTTGAGGCACCGAAGAATATAGAAGAGCTGCGCAGTGTGGCGAAGGCGTTTATCGAAAATAACATGGGCGGCGCCAATACCGTTGGCCTTTTAGGGCCGTCCTCCAGCAATCTGTTGTACGCAAATTTTCAGCAGTCCAGCGGAACCATGTGCGGTCTCGACGGTATTTTCCAGGGGTGCGGCGCGCTTCCGGGATATTGGGTGAAGGACAGTGAGGGAGAGGTGGTTTACGGCTCCCTGACACCAGAGACGAAAGAGGCATTGTCTGTTCTGGCCGAAATGTACCGGGAGGGAACTTTGGATCAGGAACTCGGTATGAGAAAGGATGCGGATGAAGCCTGGAAATCAGGCCAGGCGGGAATGTTCTTCGGTCCGTGGTGGGTAGGCTATAACCTGGCAGATGCGCTGGCCGTTGATCCGGGGGCAGAGTGGCTGGCATACCCATATCCGCTGACAGATGAGGGGAGATGGGCGCCTCACATGCCCAATCCTTCCGATAGCTTTTATGTGGTGCGCAAAGGTTATGAGCATCCGGAAATTATTTTTATGATCAACAATCAGCTTCTGGTTCCTGAAGTGGGCAATAAATTAGACGGTATGGGAATCTTAAGCGGTTATATTCCGGGCCGTCTCGTGATCAATACGGCGAAGCCTGCGGAAAGTGATGCTCAGATTCTCTTCAAATATTTAGAGACAGGCACCGTTCCGGAATACGATGTGTCAGAACATACGAAAATGGAGATTGATATCAACACTGTAAAAGATTTTAAGCTGGAGCCGTATGACGATTTGGGTATTGAGACATGGAATGTGAGCAAAGATGGCAATTTTGGCCGGATTTACTCCACGCTGGTGGGGGTCGGAGCCATTGACAAGGGATACGAAATCGGGTGTGATGAAGGCTATAGCCTGCTCTATGGCCAGACGGAGAGTATGCAGAAAAAATGGTCGAATTTAAAGAAAATTGAGGATGAAACGTTCCTGAAAATCATCCTGGGGACCATCCCGGTGGATGAATTCGATACATTTGCAGAAGAATGGCATGCCCAGGGAGGCACGGAGATTACCGGGGAAGTTGCTGAGGCTGCGAACAAATAGAACATAGGGTGACAGACAGGAAAAGGGGAGAATGTATCTTCCCTTTTCCCGTAACAGGCTGAGTCTGTCGAAATGGAAGGAGTATCGAATGAAAAGAAAACAGAAACAGATCCATTACTGGATCATGGTCATACCGGCGTTACTGTGGTTGGTACTGATTAATATTGTCCCTATGGGAGGCATTGTTATGGCATTCCAGGATTTTAATCCGGGAAAGGGCATTTTCCATTCTCCCTGGGTAGGACTTGAGAATTTTCAGTATATGATGCAGTTAAAGGATGTAAAAACAATTCTGGGTAATACATTTATCATTGCTGTATTTAAAATTATTGGCAATCTGGTGGTTCCGGTGGCATTTGCACTTCTGCTCAATGAAATTAACCATGCGCTGTTTAAAAGGACGGCTCAGACGCTGGTATATATCCCGCATTTCTTATCCTGGGTAGCCTTAAGCGGGATGCTCCTGGAGATATTTGGCCACAGCGGTCCCATCAATTCGATTCTGATGGGGCTGGGATTTGACCGCCTCTCTTTCTTCCAGAACGGCGGCCTGTTCCGAGGACTGATTATCGGAAGCGATATCTGGAAGGAATTTGGCTTTAAAACGGTGGTCTACTTAGCGGCCTTGACCGGCGTGAGCCCCAGCCTTTACGAGGCGGCAGCTATTGATGGGGCAAACCGGTGGGACAGAATGCGTCACATTACGCTTCCGAGTATTAAGGGTACAATCATCCTGATGATGGTGCTTTCCCTGGGCAACATCTTAAATGCAGGTTTCGACCAGATCTATAATCTTTATAATCCGGCCGTCTACTCTGCGGCGGATATCATCGATACGTGGGTATACCGGGCCGGCCTTGTGGACATGCAGTTTTCACTGGCCTCTGCGGTGGGCCTCCTAAAATCGGTGGTGGGCTTTACTGCAATTTCCGTATCGTACCTGATTGCAAACAAAGTAGCCGATTACAAGATTTTCTAAAGGAGATTACCATGATTGAAAGAAAAACAGCAGCATCGAAAGTGTTTTACCTATTGATTATCTGCATCGTAGTTCTGTTTTCCCTCTCCTGTCTGCTGCCGCTTATCTATACCTTGTCGCTGTCCTTCAGCAGCAAGGAGGCGGTAGCCGCCGGACTGGTGGGATTTTGGCCGGTGGGCTTTACGACGGTCAACTATAAGGAGATTATGAAAGACGTACAGTTTTTCCGCTCATTTATCACGGCGGTCACCCGTGTGGTACTGGCTATGGCGATTTCATTGGGAGTTATGATTCCGGCCTCATATGCGCTGGCAAAACCGAAGAAAGAGTTTGCACCGCGCAATATCATCATGTGGATTTGTATTTTCTGCATGATGTTTTCCGGCGGCCTGATTCCGTGGTATATGACCATGAAAAATTACGGCCTGATCAACAGTGTGTTCGGTCTGGCGGTCTGCGGCGGCCTTCCGATTTACAACATGATCCTCATGATTAATTTTTTTGAGTCCATATCAAAGGAACTTGAGGAAGCGGCCATTGTAGATGGAGCCGGCCCGTGGCGTATTCTGTTTTCTATCGTGCTGCCGATTTCCAAGCCCATTCTGGCCACAATTGCATTGTTTACCATCGTCAGTCACTGGAATGAATTTTTCCAGGGCTATGTGCTCTCCACGAAGATTGATTATTATCCGCTGCAGTCGTATATCAAGCAGATGGTGGTACAGATCGACTATAGCTCTATTACAGAGGATCAGCTGGCAAATCTGGCGAACCTTTCCAACACGGCGTTGAACTCGGCCAAGATATTTGTTTCCATGCTGCCCATTCTGGCCATCTATCCATTTCTGCAGAAATACTTTGTGTCCGGCATCATGCTGGGTGGTGTGAAGGAATAGGAGGAGAAAAATGAAGGACTTTTTATTAACTGGAAATGTGCGGATTTTTGGCGAGATGGAAAGCCGCCCGGTCTATCGGGCTGCCGAACGGTTTTACCGGGATGTCAAAAAGACGCTTGAGGCGGGAACCGCCGGGGTGAGCAGGATTTATTTTGACTGCAGCCACTGTATGGAGGAGGAAGCCTGGGAAATTCGGGTGAGTGAGTCCGATATTCAGATCCATACTTCCTCAGACTTAGGCCTGGTCTACGCGTTCCACTATCTGAGTGAGAAATATTTGGGAATCCGGCCATTCTGGTTCTGGCTGGACCAGAAGATCGGGATGAAAAAAACGGTTTCCATTCCTGTGGGAACGTATCGTTCGAGGCGGGCAGCCGTGTCATATCGCGGCTGGTTTATTAACGATGAAACCTTTCTGGGACGGTGGAATCCGGGTGATGACGAAACGTATGCCTGGGAAATGGCTTTCGAGGCACTGCTGCGCTGCGGCGGAAATATGGTGATTCCGGGAGGTCTGGAAAACTTCGATAAGTATTGTACCCTGGCTTCGGATATGGGACTGAAGCTGACACACCACCATGTGGAACCGTTGGGGGCAGAGATGTTCTCATCAGCATATCCCGATCTGCAGCCGTCGTACCGTATGTATCCGGAACTGTATGAAGCATTATGGCAGAGGGCCATTGAGAAAAGAAAAGGCCAGCAGGCGGTCTGGGCCGTCGGTTTCCGGGGGCAGGGGGACTGTCCGTATTGGGAGAGCGATGGAGAGAGCGCCGAAAAGAGCGAGGAAGAGAAAGGCCGTTTCCTAAGCGGCGTTATAAAGAAGCAGTATGACATGATCCGGAAGGAGATTCCGGAGGCCGTGATCTGCACAAACCTGTATGGAGAGATGATGGAGCTGTACCGGGAAGGTGTTCTAAGCCTGCCGGATGATGTCATAAGGGTATGGGGAGACAATGGATACGGGAAAATGGTGACAAGGAGGAGGGGAAACCATAACCCCAGGACAGAAGCTCTTCCTGTAAACGAGGGGGAGGCAGAGGGAAGACACGGCCTGTATTACCATATCTCCTTTTATGATCTTCAGGCTGCCAGTCATACCACGATGCCGCCCTTTGAACCGGAATACTACCGGGGGGAACTTTTAAAATCGTATAAGCGGGGACTGTCGGACTACTGGATTATTAACTGCTCCAATATCCGTCCCCACGCGCCACTACTGGCCTTACTGGCGAAGCTGTGGCAGGATCCGGCCTGCAGAACAGAGGATTTTTACGAGGAGTTTGCCGGGCAGTATTATGGGGAAAACGCGGCTGCGGCTGCCGGGCTGTACCGACGTTATGCGGCTGCTGCGATTCGTTTTGGAGACCGGGAGGATGAGACCGCAGGAGAACAGTTCTATACCCACAGTGTAAAGATCCTGGCACGTCAGTGGATGGCCGATACAGAGAAGGCCGCAGAGCATTTTCAGTGGGCAATTCCGGCAAAGACTCTCCATGAACAGATTTGCTGGCTGGATGAAAGACTTGCGGGAAAGGCTTACGGGTATGAGAAGTATCTGGAGGACTGCGAAAGGGAAGCGCCGGAACTGTCTGATACCCTGACGCTGCAGGTGTGGCTGCATTATCTGGGCTGCCTCGGCGCCACACATTTTTGCAGAGCCTGGAGACTGCGGGAGGAGAATCATGGCCTGGAGGCATTTTATGAGTGCGGCCTGGCGGCTGAGGCATTCGCGGAGGCGGATCAGAAGCTGCGGGAGGCTGAGAGGGGAATCTGGAAGAATTTTTATCAGTATGAATGCTTTGCTGATTATAAATTTACGGCTCATATATTGAAACGGTTAATGGGGCGTATTCGCGATGAGGGAGAGGGGCCGGACTATTACCGGTGGCAGATGTGGCTCTATAATCAGGAGACTGGAAAAGGGGAAATCATAACGAATCTGGATAATCACATGACCGAGGCAGAATTTTTCCTGCGTTTGAAGAAATTGCACCATAAGGAGGAAAAGGCCGGGCTTATCGTCTGGAACCGGGTGTAGATGGCGGTGGTTTGCGGGTATTGATTATTCAAAATTAATATGCTTTAATAGATGGTAGACAGCAGTTACGATCAGGAGGTGAGTTTATGAAGACGACGAAAAAGGCGGGAAAAATCCAGAAAGTCTCACTCAGGACAAGGGTTCTTCTTTTATTTATCGTCACGATGCTCACCTCTTTTATCAGTATATCGGTGATTTCGGGACAGATTATCAATCGCGTCACCAAAACAAGGATCGAGAACGCGTACGACAACAGTCTGTCTGTGCTCTTAGGCACGATTGAGAACATCATTGACAGCATGGAGCTTCTGTCCCAGCAGATCGGTTTTGGCATCAACATTGCGGAGGATATTACAGAATTGTACTCCTCTGAGGTGGATTCCTACCACAAAATTGAACTGAACCAGCAGATTATGGACCGGTTAAGGCAGCTGACCTTCGCCAATATCAATATTGGCCTGGTGTTTTTCGAGTACGGAGACGAAGTGGCGATCAGTAATTTCAATATCACCCGCAGCCTGGAGCTGGATGATCGGTCCTATCTTTGCAGGGCCAATGAACTTTGGTTTTATGGACCGAAAAGGAGTCTGGCCAGTTATAACAGCGGAATGGTACTCTGCCTGATGCGGAAGATCAAACAGTTGACGCCGGAAGCCCGGGATATCTATATGGGAATAGAGACAAACTATGATACGCTGGATAAACTCTTCCGGACAGAAGGGGAAGGCACTAAAGGGCTGGTCTTTATCAACGACAGGGGAGAGATCTGCTACAGCAGCGTGCCGGAGCTCTGCCCGGAGGGAGCGTTATTTCAGGACATCGCCAGAGCGGACGGAATGCTTGGCGGTTACCGCTATTTTAAGAAGGATTCGGAAATGGGTTTCTCCGTTGTGGAGCTTGTGGATATGAAGCTGGAGAAGGGAGCTTACTTAAAAGAATACTACTCTGTGTTCGGAGCTATTATTTCCTTTGTGGGGATTGTGACCTTTTTATTCGTAGTTGTCTGGAAAAACATCTACTCTCCGCTCCGGCTTTTTGACCGGGAACTGGACCGGCTTTTAGAACAGGAGAATCCGGATGAGGGCTGCGTCATTTTAACCGGAATGCAGGAATATGACCATCTGCTGCGCAGGATTGAAGAGATGCGGCGCCAGATTCAGGAGATGCTGAAGGATATGGTGTCCAGAGAAGAGGAGAAGGGGAGGCTGGAGATTGAAAAGCTTCGGTATCAGATTAATCCTCACTTTTTGATGAATACGCTGAATACCATTCACTGGATGGCCGTCATGAACGGTCAGCAGGATATTGATAAGGCAGTCCAAGCGCTGAACCGTCTCTTATTTTATAATCTGGATAAAGACGGTTACCATACCGATATTGAGAGGGAACTTTCAGCCATGGGCGAATATATGCTGCTTCAGAAGGTGCGCTTATATGACTTTACTTATACTATACGGAGGGAGCCGGAGAAAGCCGAATTTTGCTATCCGATCCCGAAGTTTATTCTGCAGCCTGTGATTGAAAATTCCATTGTCCATGGTTACCGTGACGACATGCATATCGAGGTAGTGGTCAGGGATCGAAATGATTGGGTGGAGATTGAGATTTCCGACGATGGTCTGGGAATTTCAAAGGAACAGCTTGTCCGGATTCATGAGTATGCGGAGAATAAAAATAGAGAAATGAGAAGGCAGCCGTCCCATGCGATCGGCATCGGCCTGGAGTATGTAATCCAGTCTCTGGAACAATTTTACTTAAATGTTGGTAAGAAGGGGAGGTTCTCAATCGGGAACCGGGAATCGGGAGGAACGGTAGTGCGCATCCTGGTTCCAAAGATGCATGAGGAGAAGAAAGATGCTGAATGTGTTGATTGTTGACGATGATAAATTGACGAGAAAAGGGCTGATTGCTTCCATGCCCTGGGATAAGTATGAGATGAAGATTGTCGGCGAAGCAGGAAACGGCATCGCGGCATTGGAATTCCTGGAAAAAACACAAGTGGACCTGGTGCTCAGCGATCTGGAAATGCCGCTTATGTCAGGATTGGAATTTATCCAAAAGGCCCAGGCGCGCTATCCCAGGCTGAAATTTGCGGTTCTGACGGTTCACAGTGACTTTGACTATATTCAGCAGGCGCTGCGGCTTGGCGCCATAGACTATATTGCAAAGGTGCAGTTTGACCAGGAAAATTTCGACTCTATCCTAAGCCGCCTTTCTCAGCGTGTCAGAAAGGAGATGGAGAAGGACGGAAGCCTGCCGGCAGGGAAGGGCAGTATGGACAGCGACAGGATTTATGCGCTGGTCGAGGAATTTTCGGAAGGGGAGGATAGTGCGGAGATCTTCTTAAGTCAGAATGATATACGCATGAAAGCAGGATTTCGTGAGGTTATATCCGGTATTTGGATCTGGAATTGTGAGGAAGACTGCCCGGAGGAATACCGGTTTCCGGTGAACTATAACGGCTGTATTTTCATGACTGTAAGCGGTGTGAAGGGAATTCCATGGGATAAGATGGATGCAGTTCTCCTGCGGTATAAGAGGGAAAAGTTCTTCTGGGAATATACCGGAATCAAAGAGGTGCAGGAGAAGGATTACCAGGAGATGCAGCGAAAGGAAGAACCGATTGATGAGGAGACCTTCCGGGAGCTGAAACAACGCTGGCTCTCTTTTCAATGGATTACGGAGGAAAGTTTATTTGAAAAGATCTGTTTCGACTTAAAGAAGAGCAATATAACGGTGGCGAAGCTGTACCATATCATGCTGGCTATGGAAAACGCGTGGAACCAGAATTATGGAATCGTGACGGAGGAACGGTATGAGCTGCCGTCGGAATTTCATGCGTGGCAGGAGATTGAACACTGGCTGGAGGGGATGTACCTGCGCACATCAGGGATATTTTCCAATAACCAGTATTCCAATGAAGTGGTTCAGTCTATTATGGAAGCAAAGCGGTATGTAGACGAACATTTTGACCAGCACCTTGTCAGCAGTGATCTGGCCAGACATTTTCATTTGAGCAGAAGCTATTTCAGCATATGCTTTGGGAAAATTGTGGGAGTGCCGTTCAACGAGTATCTGCGCGGTGTGAGAATCGACAGGGCCAGGGAGTATCTGGTGAAAACGGCTAAAACCATCGGTGAGATATCGGATATGGTGGGATATGAGGATGAAAAGTACTTCAGCAAGGTGTTTAAAAAAATGATGGGAATGAGTCCGGCTGAATACAGGAAACAGAGCTGAAGCAAGAATGAGTATATAGGAACGGAGTTAGTCTATGATGGACAAAGTGTTGATAACAGTGGAAGAAATAAGGAGATCATAAATGTTTAATACGAAAACTGCACCAAGAGAGTTGATGGCAGCACCTGCGACCGTTTCTGCTGACAGTGTGACTCTGGTTTGGGAGAAACCGGAGGTGTACGAACGCGTACAGGGATATGATGTGTATCAGAATGATAGGCTGATCGCCCGTACAAGACCCGATAAAACACATTATACAGTAAGAGGACTTAGCGCATGTACGCCTTATAGATTCGAGGTAGAGGCGGTAATGGAGGGAGAGAACAGATCGGAAAAGTCCAATTCCCTGCAGGTGAAAACGAAACAAATTGGGTCTGTCATTGATGTGACGAAAGAACCATATTGCGTTGACGGAACCGGAACCGTAAATAGTACGGCAAAATTGCAGGCAGCCATTTATCAATGCTGTTCAGGAGATATTGTTCTGATTCCTAAAGGTGCGGTAGTTCTGTCAGGTGCATTGGAATTGAAAAGTGATATGACGCTTCAGATTGATGGAACACTAAAGGGGAGCGAGGACCCGACCGATTACATTTTTCTTAAAGCGCAAAAAAGCAGCTATTCCGGGAAGATAAATAAAGACGGGCTGATTTTGAGCCGATACGAGGGTTGGGAATTGTACTGTTATCGGAGCCTGATTAATGCTGGATATTTAGACCCGGATAACCGAAAAAGGATGACATGTGAAAATATAAGAATCTGTGGTACGGGACGCATCATTGGCGGCGGAATGAAGCTGGGAACTGCCATGAAAAGTATCTATGCAGATAAGGGAAAATACCCGGAATACGTTTCCGATGGAATTGGAGGAAGACGGGTCAGAGGAAGATTACTCAGTTTTATACAGTGTAGAAATGTCCATATTACAGGTATCAATGTAGAGAATCCACCGTGTTGGACAATCCATATGATCTACTGCGATACCGTTACAACGAACGGGATTACGATTCAATCAAGAGGGATTGATAATGGCGATGGCTGGGACCCTGATTCATCTAAGAATATGATGATTTTTGATACGAAATTCGACACAGGGGATGATTGTATCGCCATAAAATCTGGAAAAAACCCGGATGGCAACAGAGTGAATATTCCGACGGAGAATATTCGCATCTTCGATTTAAAGATGCTGGGAGGGAATGGTATGGCGATCGGCAGTGAAGAATCGGGTGGTGTAGATGGCGTTTATTTAAGAGATTGTGTCATTCAAAATACGAGATATGGTCTGGAACTTAAGGCTCAGAGGGCAAGAGGCGGTTATATCAGAAATATAAAGATGCAGGACTGCAGAATTGACAAGTTTCTGGCTCATAGTGTTCCATATAACGCGGATGGAGATGCAGCTCCCGATTTGCCAGTATTTGAAGACATCGAGATAAGAAACTGCACGATTACAGGAAGTGAAAAGGTTGTAGAATTAGAAGGTTTTCTAAAACAGAGTTTTGAAGACAGACAAAATTATGTTAAGAACGTTCTTATGGAAAATGTTGTAATAGATGATGAGTCTGGTGAGATTCATTTAAAAGCCTGTGACAAAATTACGTTTCGGAATGTATACGGGAAAAATGGGTCAAAGCCGTACTGCTTCATTGAGCATAATACAGTTTCGAATATCACATTCATTTAAAATGAGTGGTCATTGGAGGTATAGAGAAGCCAAGTACAGAATTAGGGATTATGCTTTGCGAAAAGATATGCAGCGCCTAAAGAACGAGAGCGAAAGCAAAAGGAGGACATGGAATTAGGAAAAACGGCATAACCTTTTAACTTTTTTGTTCAAAGTATTGACATAGGTCTAAATATCTTGGCGCGTCTATGTGCACCTGCACCGGTTTACGAAACTGGATTTAAAGGTTTGCTTGACATAAATTCAAATCAACCATATAATGAAATCAGTGATATATGCGAATGGCTTCTGCCGTTCGCATATTGTTGTTTCAGGGAAGATGAACACTTTCGTTCATCTAATGCAAGAGAGGAGGGAAGACGATTGGAACAAACGTATTGGCTGCTGGCTGTTGACGATGAGCCGGACATTTTAAGAACCAACCGAAAATATTTGGAAGCCAGAGGGTACAAGGTTGATACGGCTATCTGTGCCATGGACGGTCTGGAACTGCTGCGGCAGCGCAGCTACGACTGTATCCTGCTGGATGTACTTCTGCCGGATTTAAACGGGTTTGCGCTCTGCCAGGCGGTACGGAATATTACATCAGCGCCGATCCTGTTTTTAAGCTGCATGGACGATGAGGAGGATAAGATCCGGGGATTAATGGCCGGCGGGGATGATTATATTACCAAGCCTTACAGCTTAAAGGAACTGGCTGCCCGGGTTTACGCACAGGTGCGGCGCAGTGTGATGCAGGGATTCATTATAGACCATCATCAGCAAAGCCTGACCGCAGGAAACCATGTAATTCCGCTGTCCCAAAAGGAGTTTGACTTATTCCTGTATCTTTTAGGGAATCCCGGCCGGATTTTAACGCCGGATGAATTGTACAGAGAGGTATGGAGAACGGGGAAGCCGGATACTACCAATTCGGTTGCGGTACATATCGCGAGGCTGCGGCGCAAGCTGGATGAGGTGGGCCATCTGGTCGGCAGCATAGAGACGGTACGGGGAGAGGGCTATGAGTTCCAGCCCAGGTCGGAAGCGAGGACAAGGCTATGAAACGATTCCTGTGTATGTTTGCTTTAATACTGACTGTCTGCATCACTCTGCTTTTTGCCGCCTGCCAGCCGTTTGTCTCAAAAGGACCTGAGGCGGCAAATGGCGTAATGGATTTTCGGGAGACGGATTTTCACTCAGAAGTCTATGCACTGGATGGGGAATGGGAGCTTTATTATGGAAAACTCTATACCCCGCAGGACTTTCAGATGGGACTGGCGGAGGGAAGGGAGTATATCGACCTGCCCGGGCCATGGATTAAGAAGGGGTATCCGGGGCTGGGATATGCAACGTACCGCCTGCACATACAAACTGCTACAGACCAGTCCCTGCTTCTTTATGTGCCGGAAATCATGTCCTCTTCCATCATCTGGGTAAATGGAACCGAAATCTTTACGGCCGGTCATCCGGGCGATTCGGCGGAACACACGGTTCCCGGAGTGAAAAATGATCTTTTGGCCGTGGTGCCTAAGGATGGCAGAATAGAACTGGTCATTCAGGCGGCTAATTACCATATGAACGGAAGCGGTATCTTTTATTCCCTTCTCATCGGCCGTGATACGGTGCTGAGCCATCACATATTCTGGCAGCGGATGTTGATCGCGTTTGCCCTGGGCGGTATCCTGTTTATCGGCATCTATCATCTGTTCCTGTTTGCATTCCGCAGGAGGGAAAAGATTTATCTCATATACAGTGTGACCTGTCTGGTAACAACGGTACGTCTGGCCATGGAGAGCAACAACCTGTTCCAGTATTTCCTTCCGGGTGGAATCGGCCCGGTGTTAAACCGGGTATTCCTGCTTTTATTTACCCTTCAGAACCTGTGCATCTGTATCTTTATGCTACAGATGTTTCGCGTCCGCCTGGGCCGGATTCTCCGTGTCATATATGGAATCAGCTTTATCCTGCCTATGGTACTGATCTGTATCCGGAGTGTTCCTTATGCAGCCGCAGTCAACTGGATGTTCCTGGTGCTGCTCCCTTATGGGATTTCAGTGGTATTGGTAGCGAAGAACGGCAAAGTAGGACGGGATCCATACCAGTTTCTCTATTTTTTGAGCTTAATCATTTTTATTTTCTTTGGCCCGTTATCAAAAACCGTATTTGAAGGAGCACTTTTTGTACCGGGAATTGTACCGAACCTGTTTTTGCTGCTCTGCCAGTGCACCATGCTTTCGAGGAATTATGCGAAAGCCCACAATGAGGTAGAGCGTGTCAACGAAAACCTGGAGCTGCTGGTGGAACAGAGGACGGAGCAGTTAAACAGCGCCAACCGGCAGCTGGCAGCCTCCCAGGCAGCCCTGCGGGAAATGATCGCCAATATCTCCCATGATCTCAAAACGCCTCTGACCGTGCTGAATAATTATCTGGAACTGTTGGGGGACGATACGATAGCGGCCAATGAGCAGGAACGGGCGGAATATCTGGGGATTGCCTATCATAAGAACCTGGATCTCCAGAGGCTGATCCACAACTTATTTGAGGTGACCCGGCTGGAGGGCGGTACTGCGGTTTACCGGAAGGACCGGATACCGGCGGTAAAGCTGATGAAGGAGGCGGAACAAAGGTACGCGGATCTGGTCCGGGATAACGGGATTCATTTTTCGGCGGAGGCGGAAGAGGGAATGGAACTGCAGGTGGATGGCAATAAGATCTGGAGTGTGCTGGATAACCTGGTTTACAATGCAATCCGCCATACGCCGGCCGGAGGAAGCATCTCGCTTTCGATCCGGAGAAACGGCAGTCAGGCTGAACTGATGGTATCGGATACCGGGGAGGGGATTGCACCGGAACACCTGCCTCATATCTTCGAACGCTTCTATAAGGTGTCGCCGGAACGCGGGGAAAAGGATGGCTCCAGCGGTCTGGGACTGTATATTGTCAAAACGGTTGTGGAAGCCATGGGAGGCACGGTGGAGGCAGAGAGTCCCCCCGGAAACGGTACTGTATTTACCATCCGGTTTAATGAGTAGGAAAAAGAATGAAATGCGAATGCGTGAGAAACGTATTCGCATTTCGCCGTTTTAGGGATTATGAATAAAACCGTTCATGTTGCAGGCTGTCCCGGGACAGCAGTGTGGACGATAACAGTCAGACAATGGGATTGGAGGGAAGAGAAGTGAAAGGTTTAGACAAATTACAGGAGGAAAATGAACGCCTGAAGAAGCTGGCAAGCCAGGATTCCCTGACAGGGCTTCTTAACCGGGGAACCATGGAGGAAAAGGTAAGCGAGGTCATCAGACACGATAAAGCCGGTGTGTTTCTGATTATGGATATCGACCATTTTAAGCAGATCAATGATGTGTACGGCCATCTGACTGGAGATAAGGTACTGCAGGAGCTGGCCCGAGTCATAGGATATCATTTTTTTAAGAAGGATCTGATCGGCCGCATGGGCGGTGACGAATTTGCCGTATTTATACAAAATGCATGCAAGAAAGAGATGGTGGAAAGCAAGGCAGAAAGCCTGTACAGCAGGGCACTTCAGGTTGGAAGGGAGATGGGGATTGGCAATCGCCTGAAAGTGACAATCGGGGTGGAACAGTTCCATGAAGGCGATACATTCCAGACTCTTTACAGCCGTGCGGACTGTGCTCTCCGGTATGGGAAGAGGGAAGGCCGAAACTTTTTAAATTATTACAGGGATTCCATGGCACTGCATAAAACGGCGCCCCAAACCGGAGAGGGGCTTCCGGCCGCTCCGCATGATATGAAGTATATCTGCCGCGAGTTGAAGGAGCCGGATTTTTCAAGGGAAGCCAACTGTCAGGAGTACCAGACGTTTCTCTCTATCTACCGGTTTCTGGAGAGAAGTCTGGAACGGACTGGTATTCAGGTGGAGCTTATCCTTATTTCACTGACAGATCCGTCAGGGGCCTTTGTGAATCTGGGCGAACGGGAATTTCTGGTTCAACAATTAAGAGAAAGCATTTGCTCTTCCCTTCGTTTCAATGATATTTATACCCATTACACAAGCTGCCAGTTCCTGGTTATGACGCCGGGGGCCGGAAGCAGCCATATGGAAATGATTACTTCGCGGATCCGGAATAAATTTCTTGAGCTGGTACAGGGGCGGCCTGATGTCAGACTGTTTTTCAGCTTTTATCCGCTTCAGCAGACCGCACCCAGGCGGCAATGACCGCCGCTTGACCAATGACCGGATAGGAGACAGCAGATAATTTCCACTATAATTTCCACCAGGAAAGAATTCCTGTTGTTTCCCCGTCAGGATTCTGGTATAATAAGGTTATATAAGAATAGATAGAAATGCGAACGCGTGAAGAACGTGTTCGCATTTCGTCGTTTTAGGGATTATGAACGAATCTGTTCATAATCGAAATTTCAATCATATAGAACAATTTCTGCCATGAATCAGGCATACCGGCGGAAAGAGAGGAGGAAACATGAGGGGTAAGTTAAAGAGAAAGTTTGCGGTTGTAATGGCGTCTGTACTGGCATTGTCCAATATCCAGACAGCCCCGGTATTTGCAGCGGTGGAAGAGGAAAGAACCATCATCCGGTTTGAAGAACTGCCGGAAAAATATGCGGTTCAGGAGTTGGAACTGGGGGCAGCAAAGGAGGACATCCGCTTCCCGGGCAGCCTGTGGGCGGACATAGTGATTGTGAAGCAGAAGAATGAGGAGAGCAAAACGGAGGAAACAGAGGAAAAAGAGGCCGGTAAAACCGAAGAGGGGAAGAGTGAGACGGAACCTTCTGTTGAAGCGGAGGAGAGTTCAGGAGCTGACAGCACTACGGAACAACAGTCTGGCGATGCAGACTCGTCTGTTTCCGCAGAGAAGGAGAAGGCGTTACCGGGAGATGGGGAAAAAGCCTTATCGGATGACTCCTCCGATGATGGAACAGTTAGTGAACCGGAAACAACCGGTTTCGATACCACCGGAACAGTGGGGGCAGAGGAAGAAGAGAAGCCGGAGATAAAGCAGCCGGAGTCAGACGCAGAAGAGGATGACAGCCCGGATACCGGGGTGGAATCTGAGAAACCTGCAAAAGAAGAGAATGATGCAGGGAAACCGTCCGGAAACCAGCCGGATGACTCCGGAAATTCGGAAGAACAGAAGGCTCCGGTGGCAACCGGTTCCGAGGCAGAAGAACCGGAGAAAGGTCATGATTCTGACGATAAAGTTGAAAAGACCGTCAGGAGAAAAATACGGGATATTGAGTGGGAACTGAATTTTACAGAGAGCAGTGATGCAAAATTTCAATCCGAGATACCCGGAACCTATGTCTATGAACCGGTCATACCGTCCGGATATGAGATAGGCTTAGAGGTGGAACTGCCGCAGATTCTCGTGAAGGTTGGAGCTGTTGATGCAGAGGAAAAACCATGCACGAAAACAGAAGGCTGTACGCTTCCCGATGGACATGAGGGCGAGTGTGTGCCGGGAGTGCCCACGGAGGATAACACACTGTTGAAAACCATCATCGACTGGACGTGGATTGACCCGGACGGTAATCTGAACGAGGGAGAACTTGCCCTGCCCGGCGTCAATGCGGACAATCAGGTGGATTTTGACACGGTAGTGAAAATGCTGCCCACGGCAATCAGTGCTAAAATCAAGGGCGAAACAGATCAGGCCACGGTGGAGATTACCGGTTGGATGTGCGAGACGTTCACGCAGACGGCAGATGGCAACTGGCCGCTGACCGGCGATTACACCTTTACGGCAGCTCTGCCGGAAGGTTATGCCTGCGACCCGCTCCCGGAGGTAAAGGTACTGCTCGGCGGGGGAAACCTATACGCAGATGAATACGATGGCCTGACCATTACGGGCGGCGCCGTCACGCAGGAAACAGACGGGCAAATCAAGCTGACGGAAAATAATGGAAACTATACCATTGCTGGCAATTGGAACGGAACGCTGACCGATGCAACATCGGACAATAAGAAAGCCGTCATCACCGTGTCAGACGGCGTGACCGCAAACGTAAGACTTGACGGCATATCCATCAACGTGAGCAGCACAAACTACGCTGGGGCCTTTGCGGTGGCGGAAAATGGCACGGCCAACATCATACTCTCCGGCACGAACGAGCTGGCAAGCGGTCGGCATTGTGCCGGTCTGGAAGTGCCGGAAAACGCTGCGGTAATGATTGATGGAGCCGCCATCCTGACGGCCAACGGCGGCGGCTTCGGCGCGGGCATCGGCGGCGGCTACAGGGGCTCCGGTGGAACGATTGTGATTAACGGCGGCACAGTCACGGCCAACGGCGGCAGCAACAGCGCGGGCATCGGCGGCAGCTACAATGGCTCCGGTGGAATGGTCGAAATTAACGGCGGTACGGTCATGGCCAACGGCGGCTTTGGCGGCGCGGGTATCGGCGGTGGTTACAATGGCTCCGGTGGATCTATCAAAATTAACAGCGGTACGGTCACGGCCAACGGCGGCAGCTATGGCGCAGGTATCGGTGGCGGCTCCGGCAACTCCGGTGGAACTATCGAAATCAGCGGCGGTACGGTCATAGCCAAAGGCGGCGTTCCCACTGATGGCACCGGCGGCTCCGGCACAGGCATCGGCGGCGGTGGTGGCACCGGTTCGAATGGGATTATGAACGAACCGGGCGGCGGCGCAGGTATCGGCGGTGGTGGCGGTGGCTCCGGTGGAACCATCACCATTAGTGGTGGCGCATGGGTTACGGCTTCAGGCGGTCACGGGGGCAATGCCGATAGCTTTTTTGATGGCGGTGACGGCGGTACGATTTCCATCTCCGGCCAGGGCACGACCGTCACTGCCACGGGTAATGATGATGTAGGCGATATCGGAAACGGCCATAAATCGAACGGAGGCAGCCTGTCGGTCACGGACGGGGCTAAGCTGGAAATGACAAACACCGGCACCAACATCACCGACCCGGAGTATAGAAACTGTAGCATTACCGATAAAGACGGGATTACCGTGCATTATGATAACAAAGGAAAAGAAGTCAAAATCACGGAAGAGGGTGGGATTAAAATTATTGCCGGTGAAGGCGGCGAGGTGGACTATACCGATGGCAGCGGCTTCACGCTGTCCAGGAACGGTGCCTACACCATCTCCGGCGACTGGAGCGGTTCACTTAATGCGAATCAATCAACCCCAAAAGCCGTCATCACCGTGCCGGACACCGTGACCGCCGATGTGACGCTTAACAGCGTGAATATCGACATGACCGTTCCATACTACGCCTGCGCCTTTGCAGTAGAGGGGAATGGCACGGCCAATATCACCCTGTCCGGCAGCAACTTGCTGACAAGCGCTTCTGCTCGTGCCGGACTGGAAGTGCCGGAAAACGCAGAGTGTACGATAACGGGAGGCAGTAGTGATACGCTGACAGCTACGGGCGGCTACTACAGTGCGGGCATCGGTGGCGGCTACCGCCACTCTGGCGGAACCATCACCATCAGCGGTGGCACGGTCACGGCCAACGGCGGCGCGGGTAGCAGCGGAGGCGGAGGCGGCGCGGGTATCGGCGGCGGTATGTCCGGTGATGGAGGAACCATCGAAATCAGCGGCGGAACGGTCAATGCCACAGGCAGAGACAATGGAGCGGGAATTGGCGGTGGAGGCGGTATTGTAAGCGATGACGGAGGCGGAGGCGGCAAAATCAACATCACCGGAGGCGTGGTCACTGCTACGGGAGACGCAAACGGCGCGGGTATCGGCGGCGGCGGTACTGAGGACGGCTCCGGCGGCAGTGCCGGAACCATTGTAATCAATGGGAACACAGTAATCTTTGCCGCGACCGGTAACAACGGCGTACCCATCGGCAGCGGTGGCAATTGGACAAACAACGGAGAAAAAGCCGGCATACTGACAGGAGGCGTAATCTTCGAGGGAACGGAGGGCACCGTGTATGGCAGTTCCAGCCTGCCCGAAGATTTGAAAATGTCCAACGGCTCCACTTTGACCGTGCCAGACGGCTCCATCCTAACCATCCCGGACAACACGATCCTAACCAATAATGGAACGCTCGACAACTATGGCACTATTGATGGGAACGGATCTATCACAAACAACGGCACGATTAACGACCACAGCGGCGGAATCAGCGCGAATGTGACCGGCACAGGAGTGAATAATAAACCGTCAGAGATAACCGTTACATTCCAAAACAGCAAGGGAGAAACAATAACGGAAGCGGTCAGCGGAGATACCATAACAATTACTGCCACGGCGCAAACGAAAACCACAAGCGCCAGTTACCGGAGCGCGGCAAAGGAAAAGGTTGATTTCTACATCGGAACCATTGCGGAGGATCATAAGATTGGCACGGCTGATGTCGTTGCCGACAGCAGTACGGCAGCCGCAACACTCACCATTCCCCTCTCCGGCGATACCTGGGGCAAAGGCTTTGTCATCGGCTCCAATCCCATCACTGCTGATTTTGGCGGCGCGGCGGCAGTGAGTTTGCTGGACAGCACCGGGACGGCGGTACTAAAAGTCAAAAGTGTCCCCACCCTGTCCCTGACGGCGGACCCGCCGGACGCTGTGGATCTTCCTAACAATGTTATCCTAAAAGCCACTCTGTTGAACGCATCCCCTGGTAATCAGGGGAAAACCATTACGTTTACCGCAGCAAACGGGACGTATACCGCCATCACAGACAGTTCCGGCGTGGCAGCCTGTACCATCACAAATCTGACACAGGGGACATACACCTTTGGTGCGTCTTTTGCAGGGGATACGGATAACAGCCCGGCAGTTGCGGCGGACATCAACGGTTATTCAGTAGGCCTCGGTACGCAGGCAGAATTAACACTCAACGGATTAAGCAGCGCATATACCTATGGCTGCGATTCATTCAGTCTCTCCACCTCCGGCGGTTCGGGAAGCGGTGCGGTAAGCTATACTTCAAGTGATTCGTCCGTAGCCAGCGTGACTGGTAATACCGTGACGATACAAAAGGCCGGAAAATTTACCATTACCGCTGCCAAAGCGGCAGATTCCTCCTTCAAGGAGGCGTCAGTGACTTCCAGTGAAGTTACGGTCAGCCCGGCCACCCCTGACATCAGCATGACTGCCACGGGCGGCAGCAATATCAACGATCCCATCATCCTGACCGTAACGGTAGCAAAGGCTGGAACGGGCATGATACCCATCGGTACGGTGACATTCAGTGAGGGCGGCGCAGTTCTGGCGGCTGATGTTTCATTAAACGGTTCCGGCGAGGCTTCGTTTACCGTCAGCAATCTTACGGCTGGAAATAACACCTATACAGCGGTTTACTCCGGTCAGACCGGCTACTACATAGGGCGCAGTGTTACCCGTAATTTGGGTGTGGGGCTTGCCGACCAAACCGGCTTTGTTATCACCGCGCCCAGTGCAAAAACTTATGGTGACAGCGATTTCACCCTGACGGCAAGCGGAGGACAGAGTACGGGCGGTGTGAGTTTTTCCGTCCCTTCCGGCAACGGCGTACTGACTGTATCGGCGGACGGTGCGGTGAAGATCACCGGCGCTGGCAGCGTGAAAGTCACAGCCACCAAAGCGGGCGACAACAGCTATAATGAGGCCACGGCCACACAGGACATTACCGTGGCTCCCCGCGATATTTCTAATGTGACAGTGACCATCACCGGCAGCCGTGTCTACACGGGCAGCCAGCTACAGCCTGTCTTTGAGGTGAAGGACGGCAGTATCGCCATCACCACCGGCGATTTCACTAACAGCTACGGAGACAATCTTGACGCGGGAACGGGCTTAGGCAGCATCACGCTGGCCGGGCAGCACAACTATACAGGCACAGCAACGGTACGGTTTGACATTGAGCAGCGTTCCCTTACCGGCGCAGTAATCATTCTTGCATCGGAAGCCTATGACTACACGGGCAGTGAGATCCGGCCTGCGGTGACAAGTGTGACCGTGGACGGCATTATGGTTCCGGATTCTGAATTTGATGTGGACTATCACGATAATATAGCTGCAGGTACAGCCGTTGTCACAGTCAGGGCTAAAACAAGCGGCAATTTCAGGGGAGAGGCCAACGCAACATTTACGATTACAAAAAGTTCAGGAGGCCATTCGTCCGGCAGCAACGGTTCTTCCTCAGACAACAGCGCTGTTTCCAATCCGTCCGTTCTGAACGGGCACTGGCAGCAGTCGGAGACCGGAGAGTGGAAGTTCCTGCTATCCGCAGGCGGATATGCGGCGAACAGCTGGGGAATCATTGATGGAAGATGGTACTATTTTGATCACGACGGCCGTATGTTGACGGACTGGCAGCAGCTGAATGGAGTATGGTACTACCTGGCTACATCAGAAGATGCAAAACGTACTGAAGGAATGAAAGAGGGGGAGATGAGAACCGGCTGGATTTATGATTTGTTTTATCAAAAATGGTTCTATTTAGACAAAGACGGAGCCATGGCCACCGGCTGGCGGGAGATTGACGGAAAATGGTATTATTTTAACCCGGCGCCAGATGGAATGAGAGGAGCCATGGTGACTGATGCATGGGTTGATGACTGGTATCTGAATCAGGACGGCATAGGAATAAATCAGACAAGGAGGTAGTGCTATCATTGAACAAAACCTGACGGACGGAAGAACGAAGACGAGATATACGAGGGGGACGGTTCTCTATGAAGAAGCGAAGACAGAGATAGAACACCTGCATTTTGAATTCCTGCTTTGCTCCGGAATGGAGGCACCTGTGGAGATAACGGTGTGGATAGAAGAATACCATTCACTGATAGCGGCAGAGATTGCTACTCACACTCTCCATAATCGCTTAACACCTTGGGGAGCAGAGGTGCTGGACGCCAGACTGTGGTGGAAGGCACTGGACAATGCCCAGGCAGGGCACTGTGAGGCGTGTACCTGGAGGAATATGTACCTGTTGGGTGTGTAAGTGCTGGAAGACAGAAAAGCGCTGAACCACCCCCAAATTAGTGCAGTCAGGGAGGAGGAATAGTTTTATCATTATATTGCCAGTCGTTTTAATGCAGAGGAAGCCATGAAGCAGAAATACTACATCACCGATTCGGAGAGCGGGATTATGATGGATATTATCGTCTCCGGTGACGTACTGTACCCGTTGCAAAAAAAACAGAATGTTTGAATTTCTTTGATCTGTTCGACTGTGCTCCTCAAAATTTCAATATCATGCAGACTAAAGTATCAGAGGTATTGAAAAAATTAGAGAGAAGTAGGTTCCTATAAAAAAGGCAGCGAAACGCGACAAAATAAATAGTTGCGTTTCGCTGCCTTTTTGCTTCATGGTTTCTTTCTTGTCAAAGCCCTTCATACCATCTGCTTACATCATAGATGGGGGTGAGTGTAGAATAGGCATCGCAACTTATCGGACAAATATTATATCGTCCACAGTTCAGAAAAACATCGACAGGAGAGGCTGAAATCTTTAATAGATACTTGTTTGTTCCTAAAGTAAAATTAGAAGATATTTGATAGCTCCACTTACCTCTTAAACTAAAATGATAACATAGTTGTAGAGTAACAAGAAGTGATTTGGGAAGACAAAAAACATTGGTAAGATTTTTTTATATTATTGCACTAAATGATGATTTAACGCAATAATATCGTGGTTATAAGAGAAAAACCTATAACCACGATATTAGAGTTAAAAACAAATTCATGTTTTCAGTTTGACAGTTCGGTATTTATTTATGCTTTTTCATATATTCAGATTTTACTTTGTCTATCGTTTTTCCACCAATACCAAAATTCTTATCTGGTAATTCTTTAATCGTGATTGAGAAAAATTCTTGTGGTACATTCCTTATTTCAGATGATACTTCTGTTAAACGACTAATTAAATTTTCTTTTTGTTCGTCTGATAAAACTCCGCTTTCGATTGTTATATACGGCATTTGCTCCTCCTTTTAAATTTTTCGGCCTTATAACCAGGGATTATGAATGAGTCATATATAAAAGGAGATAAGAATTTTCCTGCTCATCGCATTTAGTTCTTTTATAGACATGGAAAACCATCCGTTCACAGAAAACCTTTGCCTGTGGATTCTGCTCGCTGACGGCCAAAGTTTTGACGGCAAATTGTTCGATACTATACCTGAACAGGCGTTTTCCCAACATCTTTCCTCGTTCTTTGGGGGCAATGAATACCATTTCAAGAGTTACAAGTTCTACTCCCACAAAAGCCACTGGCGTACCATTCTCAGCTTCTGCAATTATGATGTGGGGGGGAATGTTCTTTAAGGACAGAAATATAGCAGTGTATATCTATTTTTATATGCACTGCCATACTGTCAAGTGAACTATGCTTATAACGTGAAAGAACTGTAAAAAGAGCCCCTTTAAACAATTTTCTAATTACAAAGTAAGCATTTGCTCAATTTCTTTGAAATCGACGTAAAGATCACTATAAATATTCACTTTGATCGTAGAGCTAAATGCATATGGTATGCTAATCATATCCCCCTCGAAATAGCTTACAGATACAGTCCGGCGGTTTGGGTCTACAATCCAGTATTCCCTGACACCATATTTTTTATAGTAATAAAGTTTTTTGATATAATCATCGGATGAATTGTTGGGAGACACGATTTCAATGATGAAGTCAGGTGCACCATTGCATCGTTTTCCATCCAGCTTAGACTTATCACAGACAATCATGATATCTGGTTGAACAATTAAAAGAAGGTGGTCATCAAGTTTTACATCAAATGGAGCGGAAATTACCTTACAAAGCCTCTCCTTTGATTTAACATAGGAATTTAAGTATGATGACAGTTCTAATAGAATAGTCTGGTGTATCTGTGATGGACTGGCCATGTACTGTATCTGATCTTCGAAGACCTCGGCTCTCGTATCTTCCGGTAAAGCCTCGTATTCGTCAAGAGTTATGAAACGTTGTTGGGTTGGCATGATAGCACTTCCCTTCTTGAGATTGTGGTTGGCCCAGATCCTTTATACCTTCCTTTTCAACCTAATATAAATCAATAGGAAAGTATAATCCAACCTGATTCTACAAATTACATGTTTAATTCGATACAAATATTTATTGTTTACTTAGGAGCGTTTTCCTCCCGTGTCAATTTTTATATGGGTACATTATAACATGCAAAAATTTAAAGTTCAACGAGGTGTATACTCGAGTTTCCGCAGTTCTGTCCACAGAAGCACCATTACTGTTTATACTTATACA